>Ga0207421_10000220_pt1 | contig 71313 bp, 77 predicted proteins | sample SodLakKL_010_SED_4_FD_187542 | JGI IMG/M metagenome (GOLD analysis project Ga0207421, IMG submission 187542) | Alkaline sediment microbial communities from Lake Tanatar, Kulunda Steppe, Russia - 8KL_010_SED (SPAdes) (version 2) | ecosystem: Environmental > Aquatic > Non-marine Saline and...
TTTACTTCTCTTTGTTCGGCCAGGTTTTTAGCTTCCTCTTCACTTAAAGTCGCCGAGAAACCATTGAAGGAGGAGAAGGTGTGGCGTATATTGTCTTGGCTTAGTGTATCCATTGCTTGGATTCTGGACTGTGTGGATTCTTCGTCTTCTAAACGAACAATAACCCTTACCTTGTCCTCTCCCTGGTCGAAGCTGTGGAGAATATCTTCGTCTACTGTTGCACTACTGTATCCACTTCCTTCTGCAAAGGTCAAACTCGAGAATAAGACTGCGGTTATAAGTGCGGCTGTCAGCAATACAACTTTTTCACTTTGGGTTCTTCCCTGGAACATATTCAACATACCTTTGTTGTTTGGATACGTTAAACTAAGTTGTGTGGAATTATTTAAAACTATTAATTTTGCCGGAAAAACTAAAACTGTATATACGGTCTTTCACCAGTCTTTCTTACAATTCCTTCTACTTCACCGCTCCCAACGAAACCCTCCTTTGATATACCAAGTATTTCATTCGTACCGTCTGCGAGTTTGTAATACTCCCATCCATTTTCTTTTTTATCAAGTGACCTTGACTGGACGTTTAGGCTTACCTCTCTGAGAAGGAACTTGTCGGGATCCTGAAGTATCTTATCTATTGTCAGTCTGCTTGATCCTCCGTCGCCGTTACCCTTCCACAGGAAAGGTATCTTTCTCTTTATCTTGGCCCTGAAGTGGTATACAAAAAATGAAGTTAGGGCGAGAACAAAGGCCGAAATTACTACGTATGGAATTATACCAAATCCTGCAGCATCTGTCTTAAACTCAGTCATGGCAGCCGAAGCCAGATTCCTTGATTCATCGTAGTTTCCTTCGTCGAACTTTCTCTTTGCATCCATGAGTGTTCCATGTCCTGGATCACCCTCGTCTATCATTTCATCTGCTCTTGATATGAGTTTTTCAGCGTCTATTTTTTCCAATGGTATCTCTGCGAAGTAGGCAGTCACGGTTATATCATCATCTATAGTTACGTTGGTTGTTGTCTTGTTGCTGGTTATATCTCCACCCCATCTTTCAAACTCCCATCTGTTTCTTGGATCCGCCTCCAGGACAATTTCCTCTCCTTCTTCAAAGGTATGGGATCCAACACCAGGTGTTACGGATCCATCACCGACGGGCTGTTCCATTACCAGTATGTATTCAATCGATCCAACAAATTCAGCCTCTATACTTTTGTCCCCATCCATCGTGATGGTAAGTGGCAAATCATCTGTTTCTACATCACCTGCCCAGGAATAAAATCTGTAGTCAGCCTCTGAACTTATATCTAGTTCCAGTTCTGTGTCTTCATTCACAACGTAACTGTCCTTTGTGATACCATTTTCATCTGTTTCGTCTGGCTCGATAAGAACCCCGTCTTTGTAGACCAGAACTTCACCGCGTTCCTGCGAATATTCCACAACTAGTTCGTACTCTTCCGGATCCGAGGGTCTCGGAGAAGGTCCGTTGCTACTTCTTCCTTCTTCGAATATAGCGGTTATGTTCTTGTTCTCATCCATGGTAACAGTTATATCAGTATCTGTGCCTTCGTAGTCCCCGGTCCATTCCAGGAAGTACCATCCACTGTCGGGACTGGCCGATAAGTCTACCTCTACACCGGACTCGTATTTACTTTCTTCGGGATCTATATCAACAGATCCTTGTCCCTCCTTTGTGATGCTCAGTGCGTACTCGCCTTCTTTAAACCTAGCAGTTATGTTCTTATCTTGATCCATCGTAACAGTTACTGTTTCATTTTCACCTTCGATGTCACCTGCCCATTCCAGGAAGTACCAACCGTCGGCAGGAACTGCAGTTAGGTTGACCTCATCACCGAACTTGTATCTATCTTCTTCGGGATCTATATCCACAGATCCCTCGCCTTCCTCTGTGACGTTTAGTACGTACTCGCCTCTTTCGAAGTAGGCAGTCAGGGACTTTTCACTTTCCACGGTTATTGTTATTTCTCTATTTTTTTCTTCGCCGTCGGGATAGTCTCCCGTCCATTGGGAAAAGTGCCATCCATGATCTGCAGATACTTCTATAGTAACCTCTTCGCCGTATTCGTACACATGTGTTCCGTTTTCTGGTACAGTAGAACCTTCTCCTACTATGTCTATTGTAACTTCGTAGTCTTTCCACTCTTTCCACTGTAGAGCAGGGTATCCGTGATTTCCATCCTGGTCCTTTATGAGTTCATGGTCGCCATCGAACCACGTGTTGTCGAAGTCCCAGTCTTCGTATGTATCCACTCCATATTCCCATACCATATCATCTGTGGTTCTTCCCTGTCCTCCTGAACTGCTTGTTTGTCCGCTTGTTTCCGTATTCCAGTAGGAGTTATAAACATCTCCGTAGTTCTGCCCAATTAAACCACCCCTGTTCTGTTCTCCTGTTACGTTGGCCGTCGAGTACGAGTTTGAGACTGTTCCACCGTTTCCTCCAATCAATCCACCTACATACTCTGTTCCTTCAACGGAACCGGTGATGTATGTGTTTGAAACTGTCCCGTTGTTTCCTCCAACCATACCACCTGTCAGATCCCCTCCTTTTATTTTTGTATCGGATAGTCCTACACCTTCGACTGATCCTTCTATGGCACCGAAAAATCCAACTGCATCCGATCTGGATCTGTTTATATGAAGACCTGATAGCGTATATCCCTGACCGTCGAAGGAACCACCGAAGGGGTTTTCGGTATCGCCCACAGGTTCCCAGCCTTTGCCTCCGTTTGCATTCTCGGAGGCATGATTGTTGTATCCGTCCGTTGTTTCGTTCAGGTTGTTTTCAAGGAAGTATTTTCCTTCTAAGTTTTCCCTTATATTGTTCAGATCGTTCCAGTCGTATATTCTGAGGGAAAAGGGTGTTGAGAAATTATGTATGTCACCTTCCTCCTCCTCTTCCTCGGCCTGTGCTACTACTCTGAACTCATATGTTGTGTCGTTTTCAAGTTTGCTCAGGGTCTCTTCAAATGGACCGGGCTCCGTTAACGTGTTGACAGGCGTTTCTTTCCACGGTCCGTCGTCTTCTCTCCACTGAAACCATACATATGCGTAGTTGTATCCCTTTAGATCTACAAGTTCTGCCTGTATGGTTGCCGAGTCGTGTGTTATATCAACAGCTTCCTTTGTTTTTACTACGATATTCACCTGCCACTCGAGTGCAGGGTATCCTTTGTTTCCCTGTTGATCTTCTACAAATTCATGGTCTCCGCTCAACCAAATCTCCGAACTATCCTCTGACATATCCCAGTTTTCGTATGTATTCATGCCGTACTCCCATGCCATGTCTTCCGTCGTCCTTCCCTCTCCGCCCTTACTTTCGTCAATATCAGATGTCTCCGTGTTCCAGTAAGATACTTCGACTATACCATCGTCTCCTCCCCCCACCAGTCCACCGATATCATCGTCGCCATCCACAAGACCTGTGGAATATGATCTGTATATATTGGCTACATTTCTTCCCACAAGCCCACCGATATAATCAGTTCCTGATACAGTGGCAGTGGCGTAACTATCGTTGATGGATGCTGATTCTATGTTTAGTCCGACCAGTCCACCTACCCTTGAGTTTCCTTCTACGTTTCCACGTGCGAATGATCCCTTTACTGCCCCGTCTTCATTTCTTCCGATCAACCCACCTATCTGCATGTCTCCACGCACAGTGGCATCCATGATGCCTATATTTTTTACTGTACCGTCCTTGACTATTCCAAAAAGTCCTATGCGGTCAGTGCTTCTGTTGATGTAAAGACCTCCTATGGTATGTCCCTGACCGTCGAAGGTTCCTTTAAATAGATTATTGTCATCACCTATCGGATCCCAGCCTTTGCCGTTGTTCGCAGTAGTAGAAGCATGGTCATTGTATCCAGCACTATTTTCATCTAGGTCGTTTTCGAGTTCATAATAAGCATCTAAACCGTCTCTTACTTCGTCCAGTTCATTCCAGTCCGTGATTACATAGGGATCTGACTGTGTTCCCGAACCGGAGCCTGAAAATCCAAGGGCACCTTCCGCGAGAAATACAAATGCGAATGAGAAGATTACTGCAAGTAGTAATATCTTTGCTTTAGAACTGCATACACTACACATACCTAAATAATTGTGGATTCATTATAAAAAGTTTCAAATATTAGTGGTAGAGAGCGTATGTTCTTCTCTATGTTTCTCTATTCAACCATGTGTTCAGAGACGCTCTAGTCCTGTTATTTGGGTATTCTGAGTAAAATCGGGGTATATAAGGGCATAATTTTAAAAAGGATGGTGTACAAAGGGTACATTGTGGAGGTGAAAAAACATGGCCGATACTCGTTACTTTGAGATGATTGAGAAGGGTAAGAAGCATGTATTCAAAGGCAAGACACCACGCCAGGCTGCACTTAAGGCAGCAACCAGATTCGGTACAAGAGGAAAAGCTGGTAAGAAGATAGAACTCAGGGAACGTGGAAGAAGAAACCAGGACGGTACCTACTCACTGCACCAGTACCACGTAGGTTACGAAGAGAAGTCCGCACCATCCGATGCACCTGATTGGCTTGGAAACAAAGTCAAGGAGCCTCTTGTAGAAAAGCAGGGTGTCAAAAGAGTGGACAAAATACCTAAGGCTTAAAAACTCTTTTCGGGGTTTAATAGATCCCGAATTCCTTTCTTTATTTTATACAGTTCCGTAAAATTCAAAAACCTCCGGGTATTAGTGTAAATGGGGTGATACTGTGCTTACTTTCAAATGGTTTGGACAGGCCTGTTTTGGGATAAGCGACGGAAAAACCATAGTTACAGATCCACATGACGGAAAGTCAGTAGGATTGAAAAGACCTGGTACAAAGGGCGACATAATAACAGTTTCCCATGATCACTATGATCATGCAAGTGGTAAGATGCTGGTTTCTAAGGATGATACCATTGTTGTCCAGGGTATGCATAGCGGAGAAGCGGATAGTATAAATCTTGAGAGGTTCCAGACATACCATGACAAGGTCGATGGAGATGCAAGGGGAAGGAACACCATCTTCAAGTTCAAATTAGATGATGTATCTATATGCCATTTGGGAGATCTTGGCCATACTCTCGATCAAGAAACTATCAGAGAGATAAAACCCGTTGATATTTTAATGGTCCCCGTCGGCGGAAAGTTTACGGTGGATGGAGACGAGGCAGCAGACGTTGTAAGGGCACTGGAGCCACAGGTTGTTATACCCATGCACTATAAGGTAGAAGGTCTGGAAGTTCCTATATTTGGTCCTGGCAGGTTCCTGAATAACATAGGTGATGATTACGAGGTAACCGAAATGGAGGTACTGGAACTGGATGGTCTTCCTGAGAAAAGGATGGTATACGTCCTTGACTGTCTGGCCTGATCTTCGCAAACAAAATCAATCTTGCTTTACTCTTCAGTTTTCTGCAGATAAATCTTTATCAACATCGCCGGGTAGTTATTCATATGTTATACGAAGGCTATTCCGAGAGGGTTGCTTCATACGGTTTCATATCCGGGTTAATACTAGGACAGATTGTTGGGATAGTTTTTTCTTTTTTGACGGAGCTGGATGTAGTCTCTGGTATAGTAAATGGAGCCGGTGCCGGTGTAGTTATCGCGATGATACCTGCATATATGCTGATTAACAGGAAGTTCACCGACGGGAAGATGATCATTCCTTTTGCGATGGGATGGGGCACTGTAGTGGGAATAATGGTTGGATTGGCTGTTGCATGGGCCCGGGGATTGGTTTACATGGGAGGATTTTCCTATGGTTCCATCGGGGGTCTTGTAACCGGAACTGCCATTGGACTTTTTCTTTGGTGGATTCCAGAAGACGATGAATTAAACGGTTTAAGCGAAGAGGAATTTGTGGAAATAAGTGAATAGATTGGCGTCCTCGGAGGGATTTGAACCCTCGACTCCCAGCTTAGGAGGTTCACCTTCCGTTTGGAATCTGGTGCTCTGTCCAGACTGAGCTACGAGGACAGCATTTACGTATCTACAGGCAAAACTACTTAAAACTTTTTATATGGAACCTTTGAGTTCCTTTAGTTTTTTAGAAGCTGCGTAGTACATATGGTGTTTTTTGTTGCCGCTCAGTATTCCTTTGTTTTCCTCTGCCTTCTTTATGGCTCTGTTGAGAAGATGTTCTTCGAAACTTCCTGTTGCTTCCATCTGATTTTTGACTGCTTTGTGTGTGTAGCTCAGGTTGACGAGTGCATGATCGAGAGACTCCGAATGTACACCCTTTTTCCAAAGTTCTTCAAACTCTTCCTTCGATCTTCCAAAGTTTTTGAAGAAGTTCCAGAATCTTGTAAATAAAAAAAGAGATGCAGTTGACCCAACTGCCAGACTCAAAAGACCCGTGAACTTTATGAACTCTCCTGTAAAGGACATACTACTACAAGTTTTGGTGTCGTTGGTTAAAAACTTTCCCATGGCCTTCCAACAACTATTAAAGAATAACCCAACAAAATTGATGGTATGTGTGGAGAGATAATAAACGATTCCGGTGGTGGAAGTGAAACTTCCGATGTGACTTTCTACGAAGACATCCACGAAAAAGTATCTGAATACTTTGATGACGACGAAGCTACGGACAAGGTGATTGATTCCATAAAGGAATATATAGACAAAAGAATCGAAGGCCTTGAAAAAGAGTACGATCAAAGAATGGAGGAGCTGGAGGACAAGCAAAACTGTGACCACTTTTTTATAAACAAGTCACAGAGTAGTGGAAAGAAAGTATACAGATGCAACGAATGCAAGGATATCATAATCTTTGATGATTAGTTTCTAACTCAGTTTTCCGTGCCACAGACCATCTTTCAAACTTTTACCTTCTCTTTGTTCCCATTCATCTATGGGTATGGAGTTTTTCTCACGGATCTTCTCACCTACTCCAAGGCCGTTGTATGCACAGAAAGGTACCATCCCCTTGGGGGTGGTGTACTGTATTACGCAGCTACTTAGTCTGTTTATATCAAGATTCCATGCATCCTGGAACCACATGCTCCCTATGTAAAGGGTTTTTTTGTGGAACTTACCCAGGGATTTGTAGTCTCCTCCTACAAGGGCATTTGAAAGTATCTTCTTTATGGATATATCTTCTGGAACCTTTTCGGAGTCTATAAAGTCCGGAAGGGTTGTCATGAGAGAGGACATTATCCTTGTCTTTTTGAAACGTCCATCCTTCTTCGATAGTCTGTTTATGAAGTCCATAAGACCTTCTACATCTACAAATCTTGTTATCGGTATAATCTTTCCATCCTCTACGAAGGCATATGTTGCTCCACCACATGTCGGATGGGCGGTGAACTCGACCTGTTTTTCGTTTTTTACGCTTTCAATCAGCTTCGACACGGGATATACAAAGGGAACAGGATACCAGTCATCTCTGCTGAGTTCGCCGTCCAGTTGCTTGTTTAAAGCCTCCATCATTTCAGAATAGTCGACTCTCTGTTGTTTTCTGTAGTCGTCGTCTACCTCTGTTATTCTTCCTGTGAAGGCAAGCGGCTGGAAGTTAACACCTCTTACAACATCTATATTTTCCTGGGCAAACCTCACTATGTCCCCGGCTTCATGTAGATTATTTTGTGATAGTACAGGAACAAGAACAATGCTTCCCATGCCGAATTTCCGCATGTTTTCAATTGCCTTTTTGTTCTGTTCTATCCAGGAGTTTGTTTCTTCTGTAACTCCATCGAAGCTCAGGTAAAGTGTATTAACAGCACTTTCCGCCAACTTCTTGGCGAACTCCTCGTCCTCGGCTATGTCTATTCCATTTGTATTTAGTTGTATGTGTACAAAGCCCTTTTCGTCTGCCATCTCTATTATGTCGAACAGGTCGTCTCTGACTGTAGGTTCTCCACCGGTTATCTGTATTGATTTGGAACCAACAGGTTCTATATTTCTCGCCTGGTCCATGAGTTCCTCTATCTCATCAAGGGTGGGTTCATATACATAGCCGGATGCACCTGCATTCATAAAGCAGTAAGAACAGCGCAGGTTGCAGCGGTTCGTGACGGTTAGATTTGTTAGAACAGACTGTGATTTGTGATTGTCGTAAAGAGAAAGATCCTCTACCTTGACCTTTTCAACTCCGCTACCCTCTCTTTCGTACCTTTTCCATTTTCTATAGTCTTCGGGTTTGCTGAATATTATCGCCCGGAAGGTTCCATGGTCTCCACATTCCTTTTTAAGCCATATTTTTCCGTCTTCTTCGATGACCTCTGCGTCTATTTTCTGTAAGTCTCCTTTCTTGAGGCATTCTGGACATACAGACTCAGTCTTTTCCAGGATCTCCATAATTATCAAACTTTTGTTAAGTTTTAAATCTTTTAAAAGTTTGGATCTACTTTAGAATGGGTTATATATAAAACTAAGGAGTTCTTTTCCATCTGGTTTTTCCTTCACTGTCCTCTATCTCAACGCCTGCGTTTCTTAGCACCTTTCTTACTCTGTCTGCTTCATCGTAATCCCCTTCCTTTCTCAGGTCTTCCCTTATGTCTATCATAAGTTCAATGGCCTCGCTTGGTATTTTTCCGCCCTCGGTTTCCAGGTCCAGTTTGAGTCCCAGGACACCCCCAAGTTCCTGTATCTTTTCCTTTGCCTTGTTGAGGACTTCCTTACTGTTGTCCAGACCTTTGTTGACCTTTTTAGTGAACTTCATTATGCTGTTAAGTGCCTTGGGTGTGTCCAAGTCGTTGTCCATGGCCTCTTCAAACCTTTTTTCCATCTTTTCTATGTCCTTTTCTAGGTCTTCCTTGTCGCCGCCCTTTGCGTTTTCTATATTCCAGAGTGTGTTGTAGATCTTTTCGAGGTTACCTTCTACAGTTTCCAAGGCCTCTTCGTTGAAGTCCACCTGTTTTCTGTAGTGGCTGCTTGCAAAGAACATGCGCAGAACCTCAAAGTCATATTTTTCCAGTAGATCTCCGACGGTGTAGAAGTTGCCCTTGCTCTTGGACATCTTTTCTCCATCTGTTGTTATGTGTTCACTGTGCAGCCAGTAGTTTACAGGTTCTTCATCTAGATCTCCCATTGCTATGTTCTGTGCCCTTTCGTTTGGATGGTGTGGGAAGAGATGATCTATGCCGCCTGTATGTATATCGAACTTCTCTCCAAGGTATTTTGTTCCCATGACACTGCACTCTAGATGCCAGCCCGGGTAACCCTTTCCCCATGGAGAGGGCCACTTCATAAGATGCTCAGGATCTGCATTTATCCAGAGGGCGAAGTCAATCGGAGACTTCTTCTCCTCTGTTTCGTCTTCGCTTACACGTCCCCCTGCCCCTGTCTTGAGTTGCTCAATATCCATGCTTCCTATCTTTGGGTAGCCGTGCTTCCGATGGAACTTCATTACATCGAAGTATACTGTGCCGTTTATTTCGTATCCATATCCGTTCTCGATTATACTTCTTACGGCCTCTATCATCTCGACCATATGTCCCGTGGCCCTTGGGTTCACGTTGTGTCTTTTCATATTCAGAGATTTCATCTCTCTGTACCACCTTTGGACCTGTTCCGTTACCAGTTCCATGGGTTCCAATCTCAGTTCCTTTGCCTTCTTTTCCACCTTGTCTTCTCCTTGGTCCAAGTCGTCTGTTAGATGTCCCACATCGGTTATATTCATTACATGGAATACACTGTATCCCTTCCATGTTAGGTATCTATTGAGAATATCCCAGGCTGCATATGTTCTTGCGTTTCCAACATGCATGTCGTCGTATATCGTCTGTCCACATGAGTATATCCTCACCCTTTTATCGTCTATGGGTTTGAATTCTTCTTTTTTCCGTGTAAGCGTGTTGTAGAGTTTAAGAGTCATGTTACCACGAATGGAGCCGGGCGCCGGATTCGAACCGGCGTACGCGGATCTGCAGTCCGCTGCCTAAGCCTGACTCGGCCAGCCCGGCATCTTTTTGTCTAGTGTTTACAAGTTTGAAAACAGAATCTGTACTTTCTATGGTTTGCTGTAGAAGTTTCTCGGTAATTTCATCTACGGAGACAAAAATATCCACCGACCATTTTACCACATATTTTCTTTGTATACAGTCCTTAAATATCTTTCGAGAAAGGCTGCCTTAACTCTAGTTCCGACTATCCATTGTCATTCGTCCTTCCTCTCTTCCAACTTTTCTATCTCTTCGTATCCTGTCATCAAAAAGGGACCCCCGAAATCCATTCCCATGTCGTCGTAGGGGTCTTCATAGAACCTCTTCGAGACCTCGTCCCAGTCGGTCATTCTTTCGTAGCTGTCCTTGAGAAATCCACAGAACTTCGAAAAACCTTCTTTGATTCCATTTGCCATAGTTACCATTTAGTAAATATACCTTAAAATTTATAAGGATTTGTATTCAACTTTACTGAGACGTTTCCGATGCGTTGAAAAATACCCTGTATGATGTGAAATGGACCCACACCAAATAGAACTTTCCAGGGAGATAATAATAGGTAACGACGCCTACGAAGAGTTCCCACAGGTCCTTGAAAAACTCGGTCTCAGAGGCCCTGCTCTTCTTATATGTGATCCTACCACCTTTGATGTTGCAGGAAGAAGGGTAACGGAGATCCTGAAAGCCGATGGATTTTCTGTTGACAGGGTGGTATGTAACGACGTCACCGAAAAGGAACTGGAAAGAGTCAGAACCAAGGTAGACCACTTTAGATTTGTTCTCGGTGTCGGTGGGGGTAGAATAATAGATACAGCCAAATATGTGGGTACAGAAGAGTCTGTTCCGTATATATCCGTTCCTACTGCTCCGTCGCACGACGGTATAGCAAGTTCAAGGGCAACTATAAACAAGGAAGACAGGAGATATTCCTACAAGGCAGACGCACCTACAGCGATAGTTGCGGATCTAGACATAATAGGAAATGCCCCGATGGAACTTATATCTGCCGGGTGTGGTGATCTTCTTTCAAATATAACTTCCGTGGAGGACTGGAAGCTTGGGCAGAGAGACAATGGTGAGTACTACTCTGACTACGCAGCAGCCCTCTCGGTTCTGGCGGCCGAGATAACCATAAGTTCTGCCGACATGATAAAGAACAGGGAAGAAAGGGGTATAAGAAATCTTGTAAAGGCCCTGATATCTGCAGGTATATCCATGTCTATAGCTGGTTCTTCCAGGCCGTGTTCAGGCGCAGACCATCAGTTTTCCCATGCTTTGGACTACATAGCAGACAGGCCCGGGAACCACGGCCACCAGTGTGCCATGGGAGCGCTTCTTTCTGCTGAGATGAGAGGAATGGACTACAGCCAGCTCAAGAGAACCATGGAAGAGCTTGGTATACCAACAACCATAGAGGAGACAACCTTTTCGGAGGAAGAGGCCACAAGGGCGTGGAACGAAGCCGGTAGTATAAGGGATAGGTATACCGTTCTCGATGTAGAGGAAGAAGAAACCAGAAGCTTATTTAAACGTGCGGGAATTATTTAGTTCGTGATAAAATGCCTGGTCAATGGAACCACATAACGAAGATAGACCCCGATAAGGAAATATCCCAGGAAAAGTTGAACAGAGTAGTGAACAGCGGAACAGATGCCCTTATGATTTCGGGTACACAGGGGGTTACAAGGGAAAAGCTCAAGAAAACTCTGGATATGCTCAAGGACTGTGATCTTCCCAAAATACTGGAACCCTCGGATCCATCTAATGTTCTTTACAACGGTTTCGATGATATCTATGTCCCCTCTGTCATAAATGCAAGGGATCCAAGGTGGATAATGGGGCACCACAAGGACTGGGCGATAAACTTCAACCCTAAGTGGGGTAAGATAACAAAGGAGGCCTATATAGTTCTGAACCCCGATTCTGCTGTAGGTATGGTTACACAGTCCAAGACAGATTTAACCACAGAAGAGGTTGCTGCATATGCTACGATAGCAGAGAAATACTACGACTTTCCTATAGTATACATAGAGTACAGCGGGACCTTTGGAGATCCCAGGGTTGTAAAGGCAGTTAGGGAAGCGCTCGATGATGCCTTCCTGTTCTATGGAGGGGGAATAAAGAGCGAGGAACAGAGCAGGAAGATGTCCAGATACGCAGATTCAGTCGTCGTCGGGAACGTCATATACGAGGACGATCTAGAAGTTTATCTATCCACCGTTGAAGGAGCTAAGTGAGTGGCTTCTACAGTTCTTCTTTGATTTCGCTTCTGAGCTCCTGGAAGTCGAGTTCGTTTGTCAGAACCCTGTCTTCAAGATATGATATCTTTGCTTCTATCTTTTCGATTCTTTCAAGAACTTCTTTGCAGTTGGTTTCTTCGGACATAGATACTCAGTTGTCTTCCCTTGTTAAAAAATTTGTCCTTCCTCTCCACATAGTCCAGAGAACTATAACCGCCGCTACCATTGTGAGGTTCCACAAAATTCCGTGAAAAAAGTCATAAGCGCCCGGACCAAATCTTGTGGTTGAAATTACAATAAATAGTATGCGGATCAGGTTCAAAGAGTATACAACAGGTAGTCCTATAAATAATCCCTTCCCTGTGTCCTTCAGTTTCTTTCCAGTTGAAACAAGAAGTGCAAAAAATAAGAACATTCCTTTCCAGGCGGTACAGTCTTCTGTTATAAGAAAGTCAAATTCACCTACGGTAATCCTTGTGTTTTCTATTACTGCAGGGACTCCAGAGTGTATCAGAGAGTCGTACACCCTCTCGGCGGTGAACTCCTGGAAGGAATAGAGGTTCACATTCCAAGATATAAAGTACAGAACTACCGAAAGGGCCAGTAGTTTGAGGGTGAAGGAGAGAATCTCCATGTAGTCTTCCTTTCTAACCATTTCTATCCCTGTATCTTTTCATCCATCCTATGAAGCTGTCCTTTTTGACCCTTTTCATGTCATCTATCTCTGAACCTTCTATATACTTTACACCGTTTCTTTCCTTTATCCTAAGATCGTCCATTTCCGAGGTCCAGATTCCCTCCGAAACAAACCTGTCGGATACCTCTTCGTCTATGTCACCTACAACGGCCTTTACATCCGCGCTCTTCAGATGTTTTAATACGGTTTCGACATTCTTTGGAAAGCTGTGTACGAGGACAACACTTTCCTTCAGCGAAAGTCTATTATCCTGTTTTCTGATTTCAGCTTCGTTCAATGGATTTATTTCCCTCAATGGGACCATGCCTTCTTTAATAACCTCCAAGAAGGTCCTGAGCTCCTCCACGTTCTTTCTCAGCGAGGATTTGTCCTGTTCAAGTGTTCTTATTCTGTTCTTCTTTGATCTGAGGTTTCTTTCTAGCTTTTTGATTTTTCTTGCTTCAAATACTTCATTCTTTACGCCTGCTTCGAGATCGTTCTTTTCCTCTTTGATCTTCGCCATCCTTCTTTCAAGATTTTCTATCCTTTTCTTGAGTTTTCTGTTGTGCTCCTTGAGTTTTTGTCTGTCCTTTCTCTCCTTTATTATTATATTTCTGTAGTTGTCTATCTTTTCATCCAGGTTTCCGCTTGGTTCTTCTTTCACCTCCTCTTCCCCCTCTTCTTCTCCGTTTCCAAGGGCTTTCTCCACGGCTTCCGAGACATTTCTTGCCTCGCCCTTTACTACAAGTTCCTTTATCCTTGGTGACATATCGACGAGGTTGAGGTCGTCCATCCTTGACTCTATGTTTTTGAACTTATTTTTGAAGCTGTTGTAGGCATTCATGGCAGCAGCCAGGGCATCCCTTTCGTGGAGATTTCTGTAGTCGTGTTCCTCCGTCAACTTCCTTTTCTTATCTATTGAAAGATCGTCCTCCGGTAGAAACACTTCTGCGCTGAAGTCGGTTGATATACTTTCCACTGTCGATGGAAGCTTTTCCTTGTCGGTGGTTACAAGAACTGGTTTACCTTCATCGGATATTGCCTTTACTATCTCATCCTGTCCCATGTGCTTTTTTGACATGACTGCCTTTGGTTTACCCCGCATATCCAGAACAGCTATGGCTGAAGTCGATCCGGGATCGATTCCTACTATGGTCCTCTTTCTGTTATCTTCAGTCATTTGCCCTCTCTGTAAGTATTTTCCTTAACTTGGATGCAGTTTTATCCCCTATACCTCTTACCTTCTTAAGTTCCTCTTCTTTTGCATTGAAAACCGCCTCGGGAGTTCCAAACTCCCTGAGAAGTCTCTCCGACATCTTTTTATCTACATCAGGAAGTCCTGCTATAAGGAAAAGCTGTCTTTCTCTCAATGTCGAGGGCTTCTTTTTTCCTCTGATTGAAACCGTTCTCCTTTCTTCCAGCTGTTCCCTTTTTGCTATCCAGTACAAAAACGAGGCCGTGTCGTTCTCGGAATTGGTCCATATAATAGGTATCGATAGATCTATTCCTATAGATGCCACTGCTCCGCGCACAGAGTTGGGGTGCACGTCCCTCTGTGAGTATAGATCCTGGCCTTCGATTATAAGAAGAGGCTTTTTGAAGTTCCTCTTAAGGTCCTGGAGCTGTTTGAATATATTGTTGTTGAATACAGACGAAAGGAAATCGTTACATGTCTTTCTTTCTACACCGACTCTGTCGGAGAGTATGTAGTCACCTACCTCCAGTTGCCTTGGTTTAACTATACAGTCCTTTCTTGCCATCTCCTTGACTACGTTTGATCTGAACTCCCTGTTGTCGGCAAATATAAGTATTTCCTTTTCCTCTTTTGGGACTTCTTGTTTTTCCATGGTAGAAAATTGTCTAGTCAGTTTAAAATATTTCGTTTTTACTGTTCTCAGAACTCATCGAGTTCACTTTGGTTGTTTTCACTTTCTGTCTTCATATCCTTTAGCGTTTCCTTCATCCTTCTTTCACGGTGTTTGCTCATCCAGTAGTAGGCTTCGTCCCGTGTATCCTTGGCCATGAGTACTACGACCTTTCCACTTCTCTGTCTTCCAGTACGTCCTCTTCTCTGTATAGATCTTATCTCCGACGGCACGGGCTCGTAGAAGATAACTATGTCCACTGAAGGTATATCGAGACCCTCTTCGCCTACGGAAGTGGCAATAAGTGTGTTGTGTACACCCCTTTCCATGTCCTCGAGTATTGAGACCTGTTCCTTCTGCGAGAGTCCCTTGTCACCTGCCTGTCCTATGAAACCCACAGGTTTACATCCCTCGATATCTCCCAATCTATCCTTTATCTTCTCAACCTGATCTCTGTAGTGTGAAAAAACAATTATCTTCGAGTCGGGTTTTTCTTCGAGTTTTTCCCTGACTGTTTTCTCGAGGATATCCATCTTTGGGTGTTCTATGCCCCTTTCCAGAAGCGAGCTTGTTTTCCTGAAGGCAGTTGCTATCTTACCGTCCTTCATAACATTTTTTGCGGCCTTTGTTTTCCCTTTCCTGGCCTCTTCTCTGAGTCTTTTGAAATATTTGTACAGAGAGGAGGAGCCCTGTGTCTCAAGCAGCATGAGGGCATGTCCTATCTTCATCGCTTCTGCCGACTTGGAAAGACCTGCATATAGGAGCTTGTCTTCTTCGCCTTTTGATATTTTCTTTCTGAGTCTTCCCTGTATCTTGAGTAGCTCCTTTCTGTGAACATCTCCCGAAGGGGCATGGTTCCACTTTCTGAGCTTCTTGATCCTTTCATCGTAGGCATCTTCCAGGAGCTTCTTGACATTTTTGAACTCCTGTGGAAGTTCCACCTTTTTCCATTCCTTGTCAACCTTCTTTATATATTTCTTTACGTCCTCGTCTTCTTCTGTCCTTATCTCCACATCTTCTATAAACAGATTTTCCATTACCTTCTCTATATCCCTCTTTGATCCACCTGGTGAAGCGGTTATTCCAAGTATCCTCGGGTCCTTTGCCCTTTTCATATACATCTCTGCTATGAAGCTGTATGGGTAGTCACCTGTTGCGCGGTGGCATTCGTCGAATATCACAAGGCTGAATTTATCTAAGTCTATTCTCCCGGCTATGATATCGTTCTGTACAACCTGGGGCGTTGCAAAGAAACACATTCCCCGTTTGTACTCCTTTTCCCTCTTCTCTGGCCTTACCTTTCCCGTCAATACCTTCATATCCTCGCAGGCTATCTCCAAAAATTCATTGAAGAAGCGTTTGTGTTGTTCGACAAGAGGGCGCGTCGGAGCCAGAAACAGTATCTTTCCGCCTTTTTTGTCCAGTCTGTGTGCAGAAAGAAGTACAGCCGATATAGTTTTTCCCATTCCTGTGGGAACCACGGCAAGTGTGTTTTTATTTATCGTGGTATGTAGAATCGTTTCCTGGTACAGTCTCTTCTCGAGCTTATTCTTTTCTATGAGAGGATGTTCAAAGTAGTTCTCATCGTTCATGTCACATAATGATACACATACTGATTAAAGAAACTTTAGAACTCTTCCTCGTCCTCGAAGGCGCTGGGGGTGCCTCCTGCATGCCACGACATCCTTGGCCTTACCTTTATGGAGTATATCCTTTCGGAGTTGTCGTCCAGAACTATTGCACTACCCTTTTTTCTGGGCAGGTTGTTTATGTACTTCTTTATGTCGAAGGTCATGTATGTCTGCATTATGTTTCTCAGGGCCTCGAAATCAGGCCTTGCTGTCAGCCTGTGTGATATTATTAGATCGGACTGTGATATTGCATCCGGGTGTATTCTACCGGGACGCTGTGTTATGAAAACCACAGAGATACCAGGCTGTCTGCCTTCTTTGACAAGGGTTTTAAGCGGGTCGGATGCAGGGGTCTTTCCTTCGTCCGGTAGGAACTGGTGGGCTTCGTCTATAACTACCCATGTCATCGGTATATCTATTTTTTTCCTTCCTCTTATCGTGGATATTTCCTCCTTTCTCCTTGCCTCCACTCTTTTTCTGTATATACGCCTTGATAGAAGACCTACCAGAAGTCCCCTTACGCTCCATCCCGATGACATATGTCCGAAGTAGGATACATCAAGAACAGACACCTTTCCAGGTGAAAGTATTTCCTCTATCGAAAGACCCTCCTTTGAAAATATTCCCCATTCCTCTGCAGAAAGAAATCTGTTTTCAAGCCCTTGTTTGACGTCCTCTGAGGCCCTTTCATCCCTTTGTATAGTTTCTATTATTTCTTCTATTCCGTAGTTTTCGCTTTCTTCAAGCCTCCGGATAACCCTCTCGAGGAGTACACCCAGAGGATCTACAAGCGATATACCGAAGGCCAGCGACCAGTCCTCTGCCGAGAGCTCCGATGCCCTTATCGAAAAAGAATCGTCAAAGGGTACGTCCTTCTTTTCGTACTCTTCTTTGAAGCCCTTTGGTACGTAGACGGATGCATCGAACTTTCTGGGATCCAGACCCCATTTCTTCAGAAGTCCTATCTGCTGTTCGTTTGGATTCTTAAGGCTCCACCATATACCCATTGTATCTATAAGAAGCATTGATAGGTTCTGGCGTATTTCATCGGGCAACCTGAAAAACTCCTCTGCAATCACTGCGCCTGTGTAGCTCTTACCCTGTCCCCTCTTTCCGCAGATCAGTGACACATGTGGTCTTGCAACGTCGAGGTATACAGGGTTTGTCAGGTTTGAGTCCTTGCCTTCGCCTACAAGGTGTTTTCCGAAGTATATGGAACCCTTCTTTCCGTATTTTTCCCTGTCGTCCTGGTCCCTTCCTATGATAATCTCTCTAAGAGGCATAGTTTAGATTGTTTGTCTGGATTTTAAAAGTTAACAGTTTTCAGAGCAGTACTGCAAGTCCAACGAGTCCGGTTATACCGGTAACAACAGCCAAAAGCCACATCCAGCTGTCCCAGAGAACGGTGTTTCCTCCGTCGAAGGGATGTACAGGTAAAAGGTTGGAAAGTCCGAGCCAGAAGTTTATTAATGAGACCATCCACACGGCATATGTTCCTGTAAGCGAGTATATTCCAAGAAAAGCAGTGGCTACTGCGAGGTTTATCAGAGGACCAGAGGTAGATATGAGTCCCAGTTCCCTGTCGTTGGCTCCTTCGGTTTTTCTCAGCCATCTTCCTGTTTCTGTGCCTCTTATGTGTGTTAAAAGCGGAACCGCCAGAACTGCGAAACCCTGGGTAAGTATTCCTGTTACAAGTGTAAGAACAATTCCTATGCCGTAGATCTCAGACTTTGTTTGCATACCTTCTGTATGGGAAAGACTGTGGTGTGCTATATGATGTAGGAGATAGCTAAAAAAGACTATGGTGAAACATAGAAGAAAGAAACCGGGTCTTATGTCCTGTATTGCGAAGGCACCGGAGATAACTACAACTGAAATCAAGAAGTTTCTGAGGTCCTCCTTACCAGAGATCATTATTCTTCATCTTCCTTGATTACTTCTATTTCCTTTCCAATTACCTTCTCGGTAGCACGTACGTTTGATCCACCGGGTCCGATTGCCTTTCCAATGAGCCCTTCGTCTATGTCTATGCGGATAAGATCGTCTTCTTCCATGACCTCGTTGATCTTTACGTCCATCATCTTCTCCAGCTTTTCTTTAAGGTCTTCAGCGATGTTATCACCCCTTCTCTATGGGTTATTTGAAAAGGGTTATTTAAAAGTTTTATCCAGAAAATCCACATCCCTTTCCTGAAGCCTCCTTTTAATTCCTGGTATATGGCCGGCTCCGACTACTGCGAGGATGTTTTCGTGGTCTCTTTCAAGGTCCAGCAGAGCCTTTGTCATTATATCATCCCTCTCCTCTACAAGTATGGAGTACATACGCGGCGCCGCCCTTTTCATTATTTCTATGCTCCTTTCTATTATTTTGTAGGGTGGGACATCTTTTAGATCGAATTTTTGGCCCCTCATCTTTCCAATGGAGAAGAACACGAGTTTCAGCTTTTCGGATATTCCTACGTCGTCGAAGCGCCTGACTGTGATGTGTATAGGCCTGTCTATGAGATATACCTTTATGTTTTTTTCTATGGCTCTTTCTGTGGCAAACAACATTTCTTCTCCAGGAAGAACACCGGTCTTTTCCGAAAGCTTCTTCTGAAGCCACGATAGTATCTTGAAGAAAAGCGACGGATAACTACCACTTTCACCTGCCTTGAGCGCCCTGTACCTCCCTTCGTCGATCTCTACAGCAACGCAGTCCGGTTCTTCCTCCAGTTCTTCTTCTATCCTTTCTATAGATTTCGGTGATATGTGTGAAGTACCTACAAGTTTTATCATGAAAACACCTAAAGGAAGTAACCCAGGGCTTCCTCTATATTTTTGGCTTCGACTACTTCTATCTCAACTTCTCTATCTATATCTATTCTCTCCTCTTTGTATTCGGTTCTGCATATTTCTATTCCTCCTATGGTTCTGCATCTCTCCTCTTTTGTATATGTCACCTGTACAGACTGTCCCTGGGGAACTACGAATTTTTTAAATCCTGCCTGTTCCAATGCCTGTGCTTTGGTGAGTACTCCTCCTACCCTTCCTATTCTTCCGTCGGGTTCGATCGTTCCTGTCATGACAACGTCTTCGTCTATACTTCTGTTTTCAAGGGCGGCTATAGTTGCAACTGTAAGCGCAGCCCCGGCGCTGGGTCCTCCTATTATTGAAACGTCCAGATTTATGGTATATGTCAGGTCGTGTTCATTCCTTTCTATCCCGAGGTAGTCCCTTGAAAAGGAACTCGCGGTTCTTATGGAGTGCTGTATATCAATCCAGAAGAAGAGGTTTTCTATGTCCACGAGTATTTTTCCCACGCCCGGATCGGCCCTAACCCACGAAGGTGATACCATTCCTCTTCCATCGTCTGTCACTCCTACTATATGTGTTTTAACGCCATCTGGAAGAGGCCTTGCTGTTATGTTCCACTCTATGGGCCTCCTTGTTACCGGATCTCTATCCGTGGTTTGTATGAGAATTTCAGGCGCAACTATCAGAGTTGTAAGGCCTCCGGCTATGAAAACAAGTACAACGGTTAAACCGAAAATAATTTTGTCTCTCATGGTATCATAATAGTGGCAGGGAACTTCCGGGTCGACGGAACCGACTGGAAAAGTTTACCTGTCTTCCTCCTCGGCTCTGCTACCCCCCGAACATCCATACTACAGCTTAGGGCTGCTCCCGCCAGGGCCTGGCCCGTTTCACTGCACCATAGATCCCGGAGGACAGAGCTTCGACGTTGGAAAACAGGGCTTTTCCAGCCGGATCTGCCTGGCCGGCTCTTCGGTTGCTCTGTAGAGGATTTGAGCTCCAGATGACCCCTAGCCATCCAACCTATCCCTGCCGAGGTAAAGTTCTTTCCCGAACTTTAAAGGGTTTTCGGTCCGGTTTTAGGCACTACATTTATCTATGTATTTAAGCTTTAACCTACTTATTTTTTTACTATTCAGTGATAGAATGAAACCTCTGTATACTCTTCCGGAGCATCACTTTAAGGTAGGAGAAGATCTTGAGGAAAAGCTGAGAACTGCCGATAACGAACCTTCCCGTCAGATTCTATCCCACTGCGACAGAAGAATGGAGAAGTTTCGAAAAGCCGTTGATGAATACAATCCAGAAGTGATTTTTTTGGAAGGAGACGATGATTTCAAAAACATTTTAGACAAACTTGACTATGACGGTGAAGTAGTCTTTTTGGACAAGGACATAGAAGAATACCATTCCATTGTGGAGAAAATAGAGGAAGTGCAAAGAAAGTACCAGCCCAAGATGAATGAGATCTGGGAAAGAACCCAGGAAATTCGTGAATCCGAAACCAAGTCCGATTACAGAAAGGAAGCCAAGGATCTGGCAAGACTTTTTACCGAGGAGAGCGAAGATCTTGGGGAGCTTATCGAATCCTATAAGAAGGAAGTAGGTGTTTTAAGAGAAGGGAAGTGGTCGGATCTGATAGCTGAAAAATACAGGGAACCTTCGCTGCTTAACTGTGGTTTTCATCATTTGAATAAAGATTTTAAGAGGGTAGGAAGGATGTCGTATTATTCTTTTATGGGAGGCGATGGCAATGAAGATCTTCCGGAGAGAAATTTCTATTCAGATTCTCTAATGATAACTAAGTCCCTTCTCAAATCCTTCTTTTCGAAGTTCTTTTCGAGTGACGATATTGGATATCTCCCCGAAAAACTGAAGTCCAGAGATATTGATGTCTTTGTGGTTGACTTCCTTAAGTAGGATTGGGAACTTGATTTGGGAAACTGAAACTAATAAGCTTTTGGGTTCTAAATAACATCATGGTCTCCGAAAAAAGAGCAACGGTTTTTTGGATACTTGGTACAGTTCTTTTGTTTGTAGGCATGAGAATTGCGGTGGAGGCAGATAGAACTATTCTAGGTGTCACAGAACTCAGGTATTACAGTGCACTTCTACTGTCCTTTGGCCTCCTGTTGTTCGGTGGGATGCTATGGGTCTCTGTTGGTGGAGCTCTGGGAAAGGACTGAAGCGATTCTATTAAAGTGTTCAGATCTATTTATGTAGTATGAAGATAGTTGTTAAGATCGGTGGATCGGTTTCTATGAAAAAGTCAGGACCGGACTACAGATATATATCGGATTTTCTTGACGTTGTGGATGAACTCAACGAGGACCATAAAATATCGATATGTGTAGGTGGTGGTGATTTTGTCAGGAGCTATTCCGAAGCAATAGAGGGATTTGGTCTTGGGGACGAGGAAAGAGAGCTCTGTTTTATAGAACTGATGCGCTCAAACGTGATGCTCATCTCCCTTTTGACGGGTAAGGAGCCCTTATTTGATCTATCCGGCTACGAGGGAGAAGAGGTAGTTGTCTCTGGTATAGAACCCGGGAGGTCAACGGACGCCAATGCAGCGGCTGTGGCTATGTACATGGATGCTGATCTCCTTGTAAAGCTTACGGATGTCGACGGAATATATGACAAAGATCCCAGGAACAACAGAGATGCTGAGCTTATAGATAGCATAGGTTTCGAAGATATAGACTTTGTGGGAGGTGAGGAAAGGCCCCTTGATTACGGTCCTTTGGATCCAAATGCCCTAAAAACGATAAAAGAAAACAGGATAAAAACAGTTCTGGTAAACGGAAGGGACCCTGAAAATCTGAGAAGGGTTGTCATGGGACAGGATATAGGCACACACATAGGGTAGGTAAGGGTTCTTTGAACCTATTTAAATCTCAGAAGACAATTTTTTCTTCATGTCTGAAATTATAGGCCGTGGTGCTGAAGCAGTCCTGAGAAAGGAAGAGTTCATGGATAAATACTCTGTTGTCAAGGAAAGACTGAAAAAAGGATACAGGGTCGATGAACTGGATACAAGGCTCAGGAAGGAGAGAACAAAGATAGAGGCAAAGCTTCTTTCCGAGGCAAGGCGCGTTGGTGTTTCAACGCCCCAGGTCTACGGCAGGGAGGACAACATTCTGAAAATAGAGTTTCTGGACGGCGACAAGGTCAGGGATGTAGTGCCTAAATACAACACCAAAAAGAGAAAAAACCTTTCCGAGACCATAGGAGAAAACATAGCTAAGCTTCATGGTCGCGGCATCGTTCACGGTGACCTTACGACTTCTAATATGATAATAGTGGATGGAGATCTTTATTTCATAGATTTTGGTCTCGGGTATTTTTCGGACAGCGTAGAGGACAAGGCCGTTGACCTCTATCTTCTATGGGAGGTTCTCGAAAGCACACACCCTGACTACAGGAAGGAGATGTGGATTTCTATCACCGGAAGTTACAAGGAAGCATACAGGGATGCAGAAAGAGTTCTCAAAAGGGTTGATGAAATAGGTAAGAGGGGTAGATATGTCTCTGAAAGATAGAATACTGGGTAGGGAAAAATTGAAGAGAAGGGTAGAGTCTCTGGAGTCGGAGATCGAAGATATGAAGAGCCTTAAAAGAGATCTCGAAAGGAAGGCATCCAAGGAGGAAAAAAGAGCCAAGGAGGCGGTATCGAAGATGCAGGGCCTCCATGAAGAGATAAACCGTAAGAAAGACAGAATAAAATCCCTCGAGGACAAGATTACTAAGAAAGATCTTATCGAGAAGGCCGTTGGTTCGAAGTCCGGCGAAAGAACCATGGGAAGACAGAAGACGAAAAAACTTCTGGAAAAGATAGAGAACATGGTAAGCAGCGAAGAAGATCTTCTCACTGTTTCGATTCCATCTGGATCGTCGCTGCGGGATATAGATTCCGATGGATTTATACAGACAAGTCTGACATTAAACCAGCTCAAGAGACTCAGAGACGAGAAATCAGAAACAGGTAAAGTTTTCTTCCACTGTCCGGACCTCTTCAACATTCTTCTCAAACCACCTATTCCTGTTCAAAATGAAGACTGGCATGTAGACTCGAACTTTGACATAGGCCTTGTTTCGGACATACTACAGTCTCGTGTTGGTTTTGTATTTCTGTCTGCGGGTGGATCTGCAGTCGCGGTCTTTGGTGATACAATAGAGGACTACAGTATCGTGAAGAGCAGCGTAAAAAGTAAACATAAAAAGGGAGGATTCAGTCAGGACAGATTCAAAAGATCCAGGGACGAGGACATAAAGAACCATATAGAAAAGACCGTGAAGGCCCTGGGGGAAACAGTTCCCGGGGATATAGGTTTGTTTGCAGTGAGCGGCTCAAAGAAGATGGTATCTATGCTAACAGAACATAGTTTTTTTGAAGACAGGAAGATATTTGAAAGGAGCCTTAATCTCTCCAGGATCGTCGAAGAGGACGATCTTAAAAAGGCATTCAGGGAGTTCTGGTCCACCGAGGTTACTCACCTTTGAACTCGACCTCTTCTGTATCCCGAACCACCGGACCTTGCTTTATTCTGTGTTCTATGTAGATGGTTCCCAGTGTCGTTACAACCGAGGTTCCAAGTATAACAGAAAACACTATCTCAGGGAATATCTCTGTTCCAGGTATACCGTATTCGATTACTGGAGCAGATGCCAGAACGGCAGCCGCCAGACCTCTCGGGGACATGAATATCATTATCCACTTTTCCATGGTACTGAAGCCGCTACGTATCGATACTATTTGGACTGCAATAAACCTTGTTATAATTATGATGCCTGTGAGTATAGCTCCGTAGAGAAATAGTGGGGGATTTTCAAAGGTTATGATTATTCCAAGAATAACAAAGAAAAAGGTCTTAACAAAGAAGGATATCTGGTTCTGGAACTCCTTTGTTTTTTCGGCAAGTCCCAGATATTTTTTCTCGAGACCAAGCATGACACTTACCTTTTTGGCATTTCCAAGAACAAGTCCTGCCACAAAGGATGCAACTGCTCCCTGTCCTCCTAGTATCTGTGTGGATGCGTATACAAAGAAGAGAAACGAAAGGGTAAGCATATAGTGAAAATCCTCACCTCTTATATGTCTCAGAACGTTGAGCCACAGTATTCCCGAGACAAATCCAACTACAATGGAAACAGAGAAGGTTGAGACAACTCCTGATATTCCTTGGCCTGTAAGGGAATTAATTCCTGTTCCTCCTATGATCATATCTATGAGAACCAGTGCGACTATTATACAGAGTGGATCGGTTATAACCGATTCTATATCCAGGACAAGTCGAGACTTCTGTCCGAAATCCTCGAGTTCCGAAACAACAGGTATGACTATTGCAGAGGACACGCCTCCTACTATTGATCCCAACAACAGGGACTCAACGGGACCAAGTCCATCGAACACCAGAAATGAAAGGCCGCTAACCGCGGCAGCTGATAACACAAAGCCTAAAACTGCCAGCAGTGAGCCGCGTGGAACTTCCCTTAAAACCCTGTCTATCTTTAGATTCAGGCCTCCGTCGAACAGTATCATGAGAAGGGCCAGGGCAGATACGTAGGGTGTTATCTCCAGAAAAACGCTTCTTTCGAATATCCCGAGAACAGGGCCGAGGAGAACACCAAGTAGGAGAAGAAAAAGTATGTCAGGGATCTTCGTCTTTTTGAAGACATAGTTTCCAAGGAATCCTATGCCTATTACGGACGCAATTATAAGAAACAGGAGTCCTATGTCCATATTTTCATCTACCCTTAAACAAGGTTATGAGAGAAAACTTAAAAAGGTCCCTGTAACTATAAGGTTTAGTGGGTATCTATGGAAGACGAAACTATTGAAGGCGAGGTTCTCGAACTGGATGAATCACAGTTCAACTGTTTGGTGTGTGACGAGCTACTGGAGTTCGACTTTGACACGGATGGACCTATAGAGCCTGAGTCAGACGGCGAGCTTCCCAAGGAGTTCAAAGAAAATATTGCTACACCGGAGAACTTTACAGATGAGGTGGATAGTGGCATGGATGAAAACACAGAGGAAACAATGAGAATAGACTGTGTCTGTGGAGCCGAGTATTTGATCAGGAAGATTCCAGGAGTCCCTGGATTTGAAGTTATACATATGATAGAAAGTGAGCCGGAGCTTGCCGAAAAAGAGTTTGAGCAGGAGTTTGAAATTTAATTTTTAATATTGGACATACAATTTACTTTTTCTATGGTTCCAGATCTTTTTCCGTTTGAAAATGTCCGCTCCGGTCAGGACAGAATTATATCCGATGCCAGGGAGGTTCTCATAGAGGGAAAAAATCTTATAGCACATGCTCCTTCGGGCCTTGGAAAAACTGCTGCCTCTCTTTCATCGAGCCTTTCCTATGGAATGGAAAACAACAAAACAGTCTTCTTTCTTACACCTAAGCATTCTCAGCACAGGATAGCCGTAGAGACAGCAGAGAAGATCATGGACAAGCATCCGGTTGATATCACAGTTGCCGATATAATAGGAAAGAGATGGCTTTGTAGCGCAGACGGGATACGTGATATGAGCTCCTCGGATTTCCACAACTACTGTAAGACCCTCAAGGAAGAGGAGAGATGTAGGTACTACAACAACACATTTTCCGATAGGTCTTCACTTTCCGATAAAGCCGTAAAAAAGCTGTCCGAGCTCAAGGGAAGGGCTCTGATGGCAGAGGAGATAAAGAAGAAGACTGAGAATTTATGTACGTACGAGATCCTGGTTAACCACGCAAAACAGGCAGACCTTATAATAGGTGACTACTTCCATATATTCCATCCAGGTGTCAGAGAAGCTTTTCTTACCAAGTCAGGGAAGACATTGAAGGACTCCATACTTGTCGTGGATGAGGCACATAACCTGCCTTCTAGAACACGCAGCCTTCTTTCGAAGAGGCTCAGTACCTATCAGATCTCAAGGGCACAGACAGAAGCAGACGAGTTTGGTTACCTCGAGGAGAGGAGGATCCTGGAGGGTCTCGAAGACATGCTTTTCGATATAGGAGGTGGCATGGAGGACAAAGAGGAGGAGATATCAAAGGACGACCTGATGGATAGGATAGAAGACTACGATACACTCATCGATAGGATGGAAAGGGTTGCCCAGGATGTATACGAGGAAGAAGACAGAAGCCACTGCTCGTCCATAAAGGACTTTCTCGAGGCATGGAAGGGCAAGGACACAGGCTTTGTCAGATTCATGCGAAAGAAAAGATCCAGAAACGGAAATACATACTACACGTGCTTCTACGAGTGCCTTGATCCACAGTTATCAACAAGGGAGGTTTTTGATACAGTTCACTCGTCTATTCTGATGTCGGCGACGCTTACTCCTATGCAGATGTATTCCGACCTTCTTGGACTGGCAGAAGGCAAGACGGTCAAGAACGTATATTCTTCTCCATTTCCCGAGGAAAATCGATCCTATCTTGTTGTTGACTCTGTTACCACGAAGTATAAGGAGAGAAACGAAGAACAGTACCAGAAGATAGCCTGGTTTCTGTCTAAGAGTCTTGAGAAGGTTCCTGGAAATGCCTCAGCGTTTTTTCCTTCCTATAGATTACGTGACAAGGTCAAGGACATGGTAAATACAGATAAGAGGGTTTTACTCGAAAGGAGAAACATGTCAAAGAAGGAGAAATCAGATCTCCTTGATATTTTCAAAAACGAGAGCAACTGTGTCCTCCTTGGGATATCCGGGGCTTCCTTTTCCGAGGGTGTTGATTTTCCAGGTAGGTGCATGGATGCTGTCTTTGTTGTAGGCCTTCCTCTAAGGGAACCGGACCTTGAAACAAGGGCACTTATAGACTTCTATGAGTACAAGTTCGGGAAGGGTTGGGACTATGCCTACATCTATCCTGCCATGAAGAAGGCCATGCAGGCCGCAGGGAGATGTATAAGAACAAAGAACGACAGAGGGGCGATGGTCTTTATGGACAAAAGATATACATGGAACAACTACAGGAAGGTCTTTCCTCCCGAGGTAGATCTTGAAAAAACAAAGGCACCATGGAAGGAAATAGAACAGTTTTTTCAGTAGGATATGGTTATGATCTTAAGTATTTTGTCTCTCTGGTCCGATGGATGGAACTTCCAAACTACCTTTGCGTTAGATCTCTCTGTAAAAATTTCTGCGATTTCCATGGCCTTCCAGTGAAGTCCTGGGTTTCCCTCTACGAGCAGGAGAAGATTTTCTGCTCTATCCAGGTTCATGTTGATGTTTTCGAGTATTAACCCTTCGTTTACAGTTGGAAATACCTGAAGGTAACTTGAGTTGATATTTCCTGAGGCCATTTCGCCCATATGGTCCTCTGTCAGGCTGAATCCATTGTTGAGAAGTATTCTCATTTTCTTTTGGACTGCCTTATTTTCTATTCTTCTAAGCAATTTCTCCTTCATGGGGGCTTCTCCTCACGTTACTGCGAGTAGCATAGAAATTGTAGGTTGTGATTAAAAAGCTTTGTGGCGTCCAAACAGTTAAATTATTTCAAAATTACAATAGTTGTAAAATGAAGAGGATATCTGCACCGGGTAATATCTTCCTGTTGGGTGAGCATTCCGTTGTATACGGAAGGCCTGCGTTGCTTGCCTCTATAGACAGAAGAACATATGTCTCGGGCCGAAAAAAAGAAGGCAGGAGTGTTGAAGTGGAGTCCTGTGGCTATGGCAGTATAGATTCGGACCTCTCTGGACTTCTTAAGAGGGTATACAGAACCCAGGATGCATATAATGATCCCATGGACCCGATAAGGGATCTCATTGGAAGTTTCAGCAGTATAAAGAATATGGACACAGGTTTTGAGGCAAGTATAGAGTCCGATATACCTAGGGACTCGGGTGGTCAGAGCAGTTCCACTGCGGTACTGGCTGCTTTTTTTGATTTTCTCTGTGGGATATACGGGGTGTCAATGGAGAGAAAACTGTATTTTTCACATCTCTATCCCTTCCAGGTCAAGATACACGGCGGAGCAGCATCCGGTTCGGAGTTTGCATCCAGTATACTTGGAGGGTACAACAGAGTTGCAAAGACTCCTGGCGGTGAAGTGCCTGTGGATTTCAAAAATATGGGGAACCTAGAACTCGATCTTGTCATAGGCGATACAGGTATAGAGGCCAAGACAGACAAGACAGTTGGCCACGTAAGGCAGTGTTTGAAAGAAGACAGAGAGACCTACGAGACATATTTCAATAGTATAGATGATCTTGTCGAAGGTGCAGAGAAGGCGATCAAAAACCAAAACCTTCCCAGACTTGGAAGCCTCATGGACAAAAACCACAGGATACTTCGGAGAATGGGAGTCTCACATAGGAAACTTGATAGACTGGTCGATGCCGCGAGGGACGCCGGAGCCCTCGGGGCAAAACTTTCCGGTGGTGGAGGCGGAGGAATTATGGTTGCACTCTGCGACGAAACTAATAAAAGGGATATCAAACAAGCAATAGAAGAGGCAGGCGGAGATGGCTGTATTACGGAGGTAGGTGTTGATGGAGTCAGAAGAGAGGTTTAGAAAATGTCAAGACAGGTAAAGGACTACAGCGTTTCAGGCGGCATAGATCTGGAAGAACTTGTCAAGCAGATGGAGGAGTCAGGAGGCTTCCAGGCGAAAAACGTTGGAACTGCTGCTGATATTTTAAAGGAGATGTCGGAAGACGGAGAGTCAACAAACTTTCTTTCGTTTCCTGCATGTATAATATCTACAGGCACAAGGGGAATAGTCCGTGATCTCTTAAAGGAAAATGTATTTGATGCCGTCGTCACTACGTGCGGCACCCTGGACCACGATGTGGCACGTTATTTTTCGGACTACCATCACGGAAGCTTTACAGCCGACGACAGAGATCTTCACCAGAAGGAGACACACCGTCTTGGTAATATCTTTATTCCACAGTCCTCCTATGGGCAGGTGGTGGAGGAAAACGTACAGCCTTTACTCGAGGAGATAAACAAGGAAAAGGATAACCTTGCACCCTATGAGCTGGTATGGGAGCTCGGAAAAAGGATGGACGAGACTACTATATGCTACTGGGCCTGGAAGAACAGAATACCGATCTTCGTTCCGGGTATAACAGATGGTGCAGTAGGGACCCAGGTATGGTTCTTCAGACAGGATCACGACTTCACAGTCGACGTCTGGAAGGACGAGGATATGATATCGGAGATGGTATTTGATGCAGAACGAACCTCGGGCCTTATACTGGGTGGGGGAATATCCAAACACCATACAATATGGTGGAATCAGTTCATAGACGGTTTGGACAGGGCCGTATACGTGACCACAGCCGTTGAATGGGACGGTTCTCTCTCCGGCGCCAGACCGGAAGAGGCTATTTCATGGAGTAAGATAAAGGAAGAGGGTAGGACAGTCGAGGTAAAAGGCGATGCTACAGTAATTTTACCGCTTGTTGTTTCCTCTGTGCTCTGATAATATAGTCAGATGACGAGCGGCATTGAAGGCAATTTTTATATATTTATTTGAGTCATTAATGGGGTAGTATGAGTCTCAGGGAGTTTTTAGGGGACGTGGAAGAGAAAAATGTTCTCAGCCAGTCTGTTAGTCCCGACTACGAGCTTCCTGCCCTGATTTCAAAGGACGAGACAAAGCCGGTTATTTTTGAAGATGTCGATGGTTATCCCGATTGCCGAGTGGTTTCAAACATTGTTTCTTCCCGGAGTATGCTTGCCAGGGCCCTTTGCACAACCAGGGAGAATATAATAGATAAGATAAGCAGTTCTCTTGACAACCAGATGAAGTGTGTGGTCGGCGAACCTATGTTTGAAAAGGTAGCCGAAGAGCCTAATATAAAGGAGCATATACCAGTTCCGATATTTTATAAGAGAAAAAAAAGACGGTACTTTGCTTCTGCTATGGTAGTGGCCAAGGACCCGGAAACAAGAATACAGAACGTTTCTTTCCACCGTCTAATGCTAAAGGATGAAAACAGGATGGTCATGCGGCTTGTGAAGAGACATCTCTACGACATCTACAGCAAAACAGACGGTGACCTGAAGGTCGCTGTAATCATGGGCGTCCATCCTGCAGTTGAAGTTGCTGCAGCTACATCCTTTTCTCCCGAGATGGATGAACTTGAACTTGCAAACTCCTATATGGACGGAGGACTGGAACTGGCCGAGGTCAACGGGCTTAAGGTTCCAAGGGACTCGGAGGTTGTCATGTTTACAAGGATAAAGAAGAAGGAAGACGAAGAAGGTCCTTTTGTGGATCTTTCGGATACATGGGACAGGATACGAGAGCAACCCGTTATGGTTGTTGATGAACTATGGATGAGAAAGGATCCACATATACGCATACTACTTCCGGGAAAGGGTGAACACAAGAACCTCATGGGAGTTCCACAGGAACCGAGGATATACAAGATCGTGAAGAATACAGTTCCCGCCGTTAAAAATGTTGTTCTTACACAAGGGGGATGTTCTTGGCTACATGGTGTTGTACAGATAAAGAAGAGAAACGAGGGAGATCCAAAGAATGCAGGTATTGCGGCACTGGCTGCTCATCCATCCATGAAGAAAGTAACCATAGTAGATGGAGATATAGATCCTTCGGATTCCGGTGAAGTGGAATGGGCAACTGCAACTCGCATGCAGCCAGATAAGGATATACTTTTCATAGAGCGTGCTAAGGGTTCCTCCCTTGATCCATCCCAGGACTATGAAAACAAGCTCACAACAAAATGGATTGTAGACGCAACGGTTCCCTTTGAAAACAAGGATCCGGATGAGTTCAAAAAGGCCAGACTACCGGGCGAGGACCTGGATCTCGATGACTACAGGTGAATTCCATGGACAAGGAAGAATTTTCCAGGATAAGGGAACTTTACGGAGAGGAAGATGTTATACCGGCCCATTCCTTTGATAATCATGTTTTAGAAGTCTACAGAAATGCAAAGAAACTTTTAGAAGATGAGGACGTCGACAGCGAGGTGGTAAAGTACTCAGCTCTTCTTCACGACGTTGGAAGGCATATATCCGGGGAGGAGAGCCATGCAGAGAAGGGTGCTGAAAAGGCCAATGAGTTTCTGATCGAACAACTTGGAAAGGACAGTAGTTTTGCAGAAAGGGTTTCGGAGTGTATAAGGTTCCATTCAAACAGACCACATCTTAAGCCTCCCACAAGAGAAGCCGAGATTCTTTGGACAGCGGACAAGATGGATGCGATGGGTGCCACTGGTCTTTGTAGGTTTTTACTGACCCTCGGCGCAAAGAACTACTCGTGTGAAAGTGCGGTTGATATTCTTGATAGGAGGGTTTCCGAGGCCGAGGAAAGTCTCAAAGACTTTGGATTCGACGAGCTTATAGATGGTCTGAATACCTTAAAGAGCTTTACAGAACAGTACAAGGAGGAGAATCATGTATCTAACTGATGAAGAAAAAGAGATGCTTGAGTCGGACAACCCGGCGGTAAGGAAGGCCATGAAGCTACTGGTCAAACTGGGTGATATATACGGAGCCGATGAGATGGTAGAGATAACTTCTGCCCAGGCCTCCGGTGTTTCATATAAATCCATAGGCGATCCCGGTATTATGTTTCTCAGGGAGTTCGCCGACGAAGGAGCAAAGGTTTCAGTACCTACCTTTGCTAATCCTGCAGGAATGGACCTTGAGAAGTGGGAAGAGATGCACATAAGCAAGGAGTTTGCAGAGAAGCAGAAACAGATTATAGAGGCCATGAAGAGCATGGGGATAACAATATCTTCATCGTGTACTCCATACCTCTGGAGCAATCTCCCTACGAGAAATGAGCATATAGCGTGGGCGGAATCCTCTGCCGTATCCTTCGCAAACTCTGTTATAGGCGCAAGGACAAACAGAGAAGGTGGACCTTCTGCTCTTGCTGCCGCCATAACAGGAAGAACTCCTAAACACGGACTCCATCTGGATGAAAACAGAGTACCAACCCATGTTGTTGAGATAGACGCCGAACTGAATAGTATATCAGACTTCGGTGCCCTTGGCTCGTGGACAGGTGGAAAGGTAGAGGACGGCAAGCCTTACTTTATCGGCGTTGACTCTGCAGGTACGGATAAACTTAAGTCACTCGGTGCTGCAATGGCAGCTTCCGGGGCCGTGGCTCTTTACTTTGTTGAAGGTATAACTGCGGATCCCATGGAAGTCTCGGGCCTTGAGAGACTCAAGTTCACCGAAAGGGACAAAAGAGAAGAGTACGGCAGGCTGACAGAGTCCGAGGATCCGGATCTTGTGGTCTTTGGGTGTCCCCACTGTTCTATAAACGAAATAGAAAATATTGCAAAGAAGCTGGAGGGCAAGACTCTGGATAAGGATCTATGGGTTTTCACGAGTAAGGCGGTTGAGGCATGGTCCGATAGGATGGGTTATACGGATATAATTGAAAAGGCAGGAGGCAAGGTATTTTCTGATACATGTAACGTTGTCTGCCCCATAGAGGAGATGAACTACGGAAGGATGGGAACCAACTCGGGTAAGGCGGCAAACTACCTCCCTGGATTCTGTAAGCAGAAGGTTATGTTTGCAGATACCGGCGATCTAATCGACAAGGTGTTAAAATGAATGTAGAAGTCAGATGTATTACAGAGGGAAGTGCAGACGGAGAGCTACTGGTTTCAACCGAACCCATAGGGTTCTACGGAGCCGTGGATATAGATACAGGTGAGTTTATAGAGGAAGGACATCAGCTTGAGGGTGAAAACATCTCGGGAAAGATACTGGTTTTTCCAAAGGGCAAGGGATCTACTGTTGGTTCCTACGTTCTCTATGGTCTCTCAAAGAAGGGAAATGCTCCTGCGGCCATAGTAAATCAGGAGACCGAAACCATAGTTGCAACAGGCTGTATACTTGGTGAAATACCATGTGTCGATGGTTTTGACATACCTCTCGGTGAACTTGAAAATGGGATAGGTGTCCACGTGGATGCTGACATAGGAAAGGTTGAAATAAGAGGTGTGTAGATGAAGATAACACTTGCCCTTACAGGTGCTTCTGGTATACCAGTGGGAGTTCGTCTTGCCGAGGAGCTTTCAGAGGAATGTGATCTTATAACGGTTGTTTCCGACTCTGCGTTGAAGGTCATGGACGAAGAGACACACAGCAGAGAGGAGACAATGGAGATCCTTCAAGAACTTTCGGAAGAAGTCTATACAGAAGATATGATCGATGCACCCGTTGCCTCTGGATCCTTCAGAACCGATGGAATGGTTGTATGTCCCTGTTCTATGAAGACATTAAGCGGTCTGGCTACAGGAAGGTCCTCGAACCTTGTGGAGAGAGCATGTGATGTCTGTCTGAAGGAGAGAAGGAAGCTTGTTCTGGTTCCAAGGGAGATCCCCTTTAATGAGATACATCTTGAGAATATGCTGAATCTATCCAGAATGGGAGTTGATATAGTTCCTCCTGTGGTTGGTTTTTACTTTGGGCCCGAGGATATAGATGATATCGTTGACTATATAGTCGGAAAGGTTTTGGAAAGGTTTGAAATATTTAAGGGTCTATATAATGAGTGGGAAGGTGGAAAAAGATGAGCCATATCAAGGTACTCAAGGTAGGTGGGTCGATAATAACAGACAAGGAAAGGAATGAGCCCTCGCCTGATCTGGAACAGATGGAGAGGATTGCGAGGGAGATAAAGGAATCACTTCCCCATCTTTCTGGTCTTGTACTCATACACGGTGCAGGCAGCTACGGTCATCCTATAGTAAAGAGAACAGGAATACATCAAGGCATCAAAACAGAAAAAGACAAGGTACATTTTGCCGAAACACAGAGGCTTCAGAATGAACTCAACTCCATATTTACAAATATACTTACAGACAACGACATACCTGCCTTTCCTGTTCAGCCTTCTGCTTCTGCAATAATGCACGGAAGCCTGCAGAGCATGAACCACGAGGTCGTTGAAAGCCTTGTCAAGGAGGATGTAGTACCTGTATTGTACGGCGTACCTGCCTATGATAGAACCAGGGGATGTTCCATACTCTCTGGTGACGAGATACTACCGTACCTCGCCGAAAGGATAGGAGCCCGTGAGGTTCTACATGGAACAAACGTCGACGGTATATATACCTCAGATCCACGGAAGGATCCCGATTCTGAACTGATCGAGGAAATAAGATCTATGGAAGAGGTCGACAAGTATCTCGGTGGAAGCAAGGATACAGATGTTACAGGAGGAATGAGAAACAAGGCCAAGCATCTTATAGAATCCGAGATCTCGGGTAAGATATTCGATGCCTCCAAGAAAGGAAACGTCAGGAGGGCGCTCCGGGGCGATAAGGTCGGTACACATATACGTTCTTGACTCCGAATATATCGAGTTATTTAAGTTTTTTTGTGTAAAAGTTTTCTCCATGGTAAGCGTAAATTGGGACAAAAACAGATATGAAGAAGATCCCGATACCGTTGTTTTTCTGGGTGGAGACCAGAGGGAGGGAGACGAACCCGGTATAGTCTTTCTACAAGGATCAGGCGTATCCAGAGACTACTACGAGTCCGTTGGTGGCTGCATAGAGGATGTTCTGGATACAGTGGACTCTTCTCTGGAGGTAAGGGATCTGAGATATTCTGAGAGAAGTCCCTATGATATATCCCCTGAAGAGATGGTTGAAGAGGCCCTTTTGGAAGAAAGGAGACAGGTCGATGGAAGGGAACTCAACGACCTTATGCAGAGTAGATTCAAAGGTGCCGATACAAAGTCCTTTGGTGTATTTGTTACAGATAAAGACATGACCATAGAAGGTAAATATAACTTTATACTCGGAGCCACAATGCCTGGTTACGTTAGCTCGCTTTCGACTTACAGGTTCAGAAATTTTGATGGCCTGGATCCTTTTATGAAGAGAGAGTCTTTCAAAAGTGTAGTATACCACGAACTCGGCCATCTGTTTGGAGCTACGGATGAGTTCAGAAGGGATGATCTCGTCGATAGGCTCGGAAAGCACTGTGGAAACAAGGATGTCATGAGACAGGGTGTAAACGTTTCTGAATGGGTTGACTACACGGAGGATAGGCTTGAGACGGGGATGGTTTACTGTAGTAGTTGTGAAGATGCAATGGTGGAGTATCTCTCTGGTCTATGATTTTCTTTCCCTCAACTATTTTTATTTCGACGTCAAAGTGTTTTATCATGAAGTATTCTGATCTCTGCATTTACTACGAACGGCTGGAAGAAACAACGAAAAATCTTGAGATGAGGGACATAGTTGCCGAACTCTTCAAAGAGGTTTCCTCCGACGAGCTTGAGGTAATTGCCCTGGCAGCCATGGGGAGAATATACCCTTCTTCAGTTGACAAGGATGTAGGAATCGCAGGAAAGCTTATGCAGAAGATAATATCAAGGGCCTACGGCGCAACACAGAAGGAAGTCGTCGAGAAGTTCAAAGAAACAGGCGATCTTGGTAAGACGGCAGAGTATTTCTGTAGGAATAAAAGACAGAGAAGTCTCATGAAGAAGGATATTACTGTGGAGAAGGTCTTCCGGAATCTCAGGAGTCTTTCGGAGACCGTTGGAAGCGGCTCCGAGGGAAGGAAGGAGGGTCTTGTAAAGGAACTCCTGGTTTCTGCAGAACCCGTTGAGGCGCGTTATATAGTCAGAACAACTATACAGGAGATGCGCATAGGCGTAGGTGAAGGTACGGTGAGAGATGCAATAGCAAAGGCCTTCGGCGTTTCTTCGGATAAGGTTGAGGATGCTTATTTTAAGCTTATAGACTACGGTAAGGTTGCTAGAATAGCAAAGGAGGAGGGAGAAGAGGGACTCGAAGATATTGAAATAGAGGTAGGTAGACCTCTTATGGTTATGCTGGCCGAGAGGTCCGAATCGCTTGAACAGGCCTTTGGAGAATACGAAAACGTGGCCCTTGAGGTCAAACTCGACGGCTTCAGAGGTCAAATACACAAGGACGGGGACAGGATAACGCTTTTTTCAAGGAGACTTGAGGACAAAACCGAGCAGTTCCCCGAGGTAGTTGAATGGGCAAGGGAATGTCTGAAACCGGATAGATGTATAATAGATTCGGAGATAGTTGCCGTTGATGATAGCGGAAAGCCCCTTGTTTTTCAGAACCTATCCAAGAGAATCCAGAGAAAGTACGATATCGAAAGACTCAAAAGCGAAATCCCTGTTCAGGTAAACTGCTTTGACCTCTTCTTTGTGGATGGGGAGAACTATATGGAAAAAGATCTGAGAACCAGATGGAAAAAACTATGTGAAATAGTCAAAGAGAAGGAGGGCAAATTCAGGCTTGTAGAGCACATAGAGACAGATGACCTTGAGGAGGCCAACAAGTTTTATCAGAAGGCCCTCAGGGAAAACCAGGAGGGACTGATGGTTAAAAATCTGGACGCATCATACCAACCGGGAAAACGGGTTGGCTATTGGCAGAAGGTAAAGGAAGTCATGGAACCCCTGGACCTTGTTATCGTTGAAGGAATATGGGGCGAGGGGAAGAGATCCAACTGGATATCATCCCTTATGCTTGCAGTCAGAGATCCCGATACAGGCGAGTTTCTTAAGACAGGTAAGATGGCAACAGGAATGACAGAGGAGGAGTTCGCCGAGATAACCAGAAAGATGGAAGATCTTATAGTAAAGGAGGAAGGAAGACGTGTTAAGGTAAGGCCAGAGCTTGTTGTGGAGGTCGGCTACGAGGAGATACAGAAGAGTCCTAAGTATAAATCAGGCTACGCCCTTCGTTTTCCCAGGATGATACGGTTTAGATACAACAAGTCTCCAGAAGATGCCGATACAATCGAAAGACTTAAAAATCTTTACAATAAACAAAAGTAATAGTTACTACAACGGAGTAAAAAAGTACTTAAGTGTGTGGGACGAAATAGGTAATAGGTTGTGATAAAATGGTTGCATCTGAAGAAATTTTAGATCAGTTGAAAACACTTGGATTAAATTCATATCAAAGGAAGCTATGGACCTCGCTTTTATCCAATGGAACTTCTACTGCAGGTGAACTATCGGATCTTTCTGATGTTCCCAGAAGCAGGACGTACGACGTATTGGAAAGTTTAGAGGATCTTGGTCTTGTAAGAATACAGTCAGGAAAACCTATGAAATACATACCGGTTGATCCTAAGGAAGGTCTTGAAAGGCTCAAAAAGAATTACAAAAAAGAGTACGAAGAGATGAAGAATAAGGTCGACAGGTTGAAGAACAGCCAGACGTTCAAAGATCTGGAGAAACTTTACGAAACTGCAGTCGAATCAACCGATCCAGGTGAGTTTTCTGGAGCACTCAAAGGAAGGTATCAGATGCTTCAGCAGATCGAGTCCATGTTCAAAAAATCAAAGGACAGGGTTCATGTCATGACTTCGAAGGAGGGTCTCCGGGAGATACACAATAACCATATAAACCATCTCAGAGATGCAAGTGAAAGAGGAGTTGATATAAAGATAGCAGCTCCTTTAAACGGAGATTTAGAGAATATAGTGGATAAACTGTCTCAGTTTGCCGAAGTAAGGCATATCCCGGACAACGAAAGTGCAATAGGAAGGTTTTCGATCGTCGATGGAAACGAGTTTACATTTGCTCTGACGCATGAGAACGAGGTAGATCCTGCACAGGATGTTTCGTTCTGGTCTAAGAGCGATCATGCAGCGAGGGATTTTCTTGAACCTCTTTTCCAGGACTACTGGAAGAAGTTGGATAAACCCAAAAGAAAGTAGCAGTCAAGCAACTAGTTTCTAATAGAGTAGAGCTTTGGTAGATCTGTCTCTGTTGATCTATGTATTCTTCCACTTTGGGATTCTACATGATCATGGCTTCCCAGTAGAATTTCAAGTAGACCAGGGTCCTTTTTATATTCCTTAAATCTTACCGTTTCGTTGAAGTGGTTTTCGAATATGGATTCGGCTTCTTTTCTGCCTCCCATGAAGTCCACAAGTCCAATATCCTTGGCGTCCTTCCCTGTGAATATTCTTCCTCTGGCCACTTCTTCCAGATCTTGATCAGTTATGTTTCTGTTTGCAGATACTGTTTCTAAGAAGTCCGAATGTGTCTGGCCGAGAATATCCTTGAATACAAGTCTTTCCTCATCTGTTAAATTTTTGTATGGACTCCCCATTTCCTTCATGTCTCCTTCCTCGAGCCTTACGTATTCTATACCGTATTCATCCATGAGTTCTGTGTACTCCAGATAGGATGCTGTGACACCTAAGGATCCTGTTATTGTCAGGGGATCTGATACTATCTTGTCACAGGCCGAAGCTGCCCAGTAGGCTCCCGACGTGGCATAGTCGTTGAACTGACATACCGTAGGTTCCCTTACTTCTGATATAACTTCCTCGAGCTGCCTCGATGCTACCACCGTTCCTCCAGGGGAGTTTATTTCAAAAAGAAATCCCTCCGCACCTTCTGATCTAGCCGTCGTTATTTGTTCTCTTACATTACCCGGTGATGCTTCGAATGCTCCGGGATATATTGCCCCCCTTACAGGTATGACGGCAACCTCTGTGTCAAGAGGGGATCCTATACTTAGTAATATAAGACCTAGAAATACGACACCAAGGCCTGCCAGTACCGTTACAACTATCTTTCTTTTTTTCATCAAGAAACATTTGTTTTCTTTCTAATAAAAGGTTTTGTGGACCTATTTTCCTGGTTTGGTTTCTCTGTTGAGTTCATCGATAAACTTGTCGGGATCAACACCGTACTCTACATCGTCCTTCCACATCCTCCGTACTGCCAAGGTTCCTTTTTGCTCCTCCTTGTCGCCTATAACAACTATGTACGGAACTCTTTCGATTTCGGCTTCCCTTACCTTTTCACTCAGGGTTGTGGAATCAAAGTTACAGTCTGCCCTTATGCCTTCATCTCTGAGCCTTTCGAGAACCTCCTTTCCCTTGGATATGTTTCTGTCGGTTATACTCAGGACACGTACCTGAACCGGTGCCAGCCAAGTTGGAAGATTTCCGTTGGTATGTTCGAGAATTATTCCCAGAAACCTTTCAAGCGATCCGAGTATTGCCCGGTGTATCAGTATAGGTCTATGTTCCTTGTTGTCCTTGCCTACGTATGTCAGATCGAACCTTTCGGGCATGGAGAAGTCCAGTTGTATTGTCCCACACTGCCATCTTCTACCAAGGGAGTCTTCTATATGGAAGTCTATCTTGGGTCCGTAGAAGGCACCGTCTCCTTCGTTTATATCGTAGTCGGAGCTGTTTTTATCGAGGACATCCTTTAAAATCTCCTCGGATTTGTCCCATATTTTTTCATCTCCTATTCTTTTTTCTGGCCTCGTCGATAGCTCTATCGAGTAGTCCAGATTGAAGGTACTATATATCTTATCCGTAAGATCCATGACTCCCTTTATCTCTTCCTTGAGTTGATCTTCCTTGCAGTAGATATGCGCATCATCCTGTGTAAAGCAGTTTACACGGAAGAGTCCCGAGAGCACACCAGATAGTTCTTCTCTGTAGACTGTTCCGAGTTCGCCGAAGCGCAGTGGTAGCTCCCTGTAGGACCGAGATCTGGACTTATATACTAGTATTCCACCAGGACAGTTCATTGGCTTTAGTGCCATGTCTCTTTCCTCATACTCTGTGGGAAACATATTGTCCCTGTATTTTTCCCAGTGTCCTGATATCTTCCAGAGCTTCTCATCAAGTACCATTGGTGTTGATATTTCTCTGTATCCTGCTTTCCTGTGCATCTCTCTCCAGAACCTCTTGAGTTCGTTCAAAACCCTCGTTCCGTTCTCGTGCCAGAAAACCATTCCGGGTGCTGTGTTGTAGAAGGAGAACAGATCCATCTTCTGACCGATTATCCTATGGTCGTTTTCCTTGAGGTCCTTTCTGTCGAGCTTTGTTTTTGAAATCTGACCAAGGAGCTTTTCGGGGTCTACCTTTTGCTCTACCTTTTCTCCTTCTGGTCTTATCTCCCTGCTGAGCTCCGAAAGAGGATGTCCCTTGACGTGTATTTCAAACTCCTTGTACCATCCGAAGGCCGATCTTGTAACCTCGTAGTCGTCTTTTAGTTTTTCTTCTAGCATCTTTTGGCTTTCCATGGCCTTTTCAAGATCACCCGGCTTCGATGTGAGATGTACCCATGGATATATAACAATCCTGTTGGTCTTTACCTGATCCGCAACATCCCTTATCTCCTTGTTGGCCTTTTCTATCACATAGGATATATCCTTCTCATCTCCGGCCTCGAATGCATTGAATACAACAAGACATTCCTCTATCCTCTTTGCCTCCTTGTCACACTCTTCGGCACTGTCCACGGCCTTCTTATGTGGCTGGAATTCCAGGTGGCTTGCGTGAAGTAGTAGTAACTTCATTTGATCAACACCTTATACTCAGGTCTGTTTAGATTTATAATTGTTTGGAATATGGACCCTGTTCTAGAAAGTTTCTCAATATGTAAAACGTCCACCGGACTTGTACCTCATTTCAGACACACAGTTAAGATCTGTCGTCAGGATTTAAATATTTTATTAATCGAGGTATACTGCTCTTTCCTTGAACTTCCGGGGTGCATCTTTGAGAAGCCTTATCTTTAGTTCGTGTGGTAGTATTGTATAGTCCTGGAGGTTATCTGCTTCTACAAACCTCACGTCCTCCAGTATACCTTTTTTGTTCTCCGTATCCTTAAGTGGTCTTGCTTCGCCGTCTCTGTACTCACACAGAAAAAAGAACTCCATATGGTGTTTTGTGCCGCCGAAAAAATCGTTGTAGTACACGGGTCTCTTAACCTTTACATCTACGTCTGTCCTTTTTTTGACAATCCTCTTTACGGATTCGTGTATACGTTCGCCTGCTTCTGCAGCTCCGCCGGGTGGAGTCCAGTAGGACATGTTGCCTTGTCTGTGTTTCAGGAGTAGAACTGAACCGCGCTTCGGTACTATTGCTGCGACCCTTGTCTTCAGTTCCATGGTTGAAACAAGACTTTCCCCAGTTAAATATTTTTAAGCTTGACTGTTCATTAGCTTACGGTGTAGCCCGGTAGTCTAGTGGTCAAATTTCCACATGAAAGGCTAAGGATGTCGGGCTTTGGACATCTGTTCAAAGCATTGAGCTATTGGCGATGAAAGATACCCGGCGACCCAGGTTCGAAGCAAGCCCTTTCCCTTCGGGAAACCCCTTGCGTTCCCTCCCGAGGATGCGAAAATCCTGGCCGGGCTACCATTATTCACCTTTCTCTGGAAAGAAAGAACCGCAGACAGGTATTTCAGAAACAAAACAGACTGTGTTTTTCTGGAATCCGAACTTCATTGGATGTACTTCCAGTCCTTCATCCACTGCTTTCCTGAAGACCTCTGCGAACTCAGGATCAGTGTCTTCCTTGGGTGCGAAGCATTGTGCATCGGATCGGAATACCAGAACCAACAAAGCGGCTCTGTCACCGTTTTCCATGGCCTTCCTTAACTCTTCCACATGCCTCTTTCCTCTCTCAGTAGGAGCGTCCGGGAACAGTGCCACGCCGTCCTCCGCCAGCGTGCAACCCTTGACCTCCAACCATAGTTTCTCTTCGTTCATCTCCAGGAGGAAGTCTATCCTACTGTCACCTAATTGTACCTCTGGTGTTATGCCTTCAATCTCGGAATAAGGACTTATCCCATCGTCCTCAAGAATTCTTTCAGCTATCTCCCTATGATATCCTGAATTGACAAAAACCCAGTTCTCCTTGACTTTCCCGGCGATAAGGTCCCAGTTCGTCTTCCTGTTCTTGTTTTTGGCCTTCTTCACCAGAACTTTGTTCCCCTCGTAAAGTATTTCCTCTAAACGTCCAGGGTCACGTACATGGACTTCCTCCTTACCATATCCTTCTATTTCCACAGTTCCCAGAAAACGGTTCTTCCTCTCCACGAATCTACCTTCGGCATCCACCATTACCCCAAGAATCTTATTCATTCCTAACCAACCTCTCCTTCCTGGTCTTTTTCCAGCTTTTGATCTCAGCCTCCCGCTTCAGTGCCGAACTCCTGTCCTTGTGTTCCTCCGTATAGACCAACTCACAGGGCAGCCTACTCCTTACATACTTACTTCCGTCACCGCTGCGGTGTTCCTCCAGACGACGCTCCAGATCCTTCGTGATTCCTGTGTACAAGGAGCCGTCTTCCATCCGCAGAACGTAAACCTTCCACATAGAGATAGAACCGTTCTCAGGATTAAATAATGTTTTATAAATAATTCTGACTCACTCTATTGTGATGTCAACTGCATTTATGTTTGCGCTTTTAGCACTTTTTGGTTGGGGATTCTGGGCCTTTTTTGCAGAGCTTGCGACCAGGTACATGCGACCTGAACTTGCAATGGTTATATCTTATTTCTCGGGTGCAGCAATGATATCTGTATACCTACTGACCAGAAAAACAGAGTTGACATTTTCAGCGAAAGGTGTTGGTTATGCAGTTCTCGGGGGTCTGGTTTCCGGTGTAGGTGCCGTTGCTTTTTACATAGGCCTCAGCCAGGGAAGTACTTCCGTAGTCACGACTGTAAGTGCACTGTACTTCACCATTGCAGCTGTCCTAGGCATAGTATTTCTCGGTGACTCGGTCAATATGGTCAACGTAATAGGAATAATATTCGCAGTCCTTGCGGTAGTTTTGCTAGCTCAATAACCCGTTACTGGCTTGTGGTGACTAGTCGTTAAGGCTTATGTAATTGTTTTCATCTTTCATAATATCAAAGTTTTTTTCTATATCCCATCGATGACCTACCCTTCGATTCAAAGTCATACCGATTTATCTCTGCTCCTAAATCTTCTTCGTATAGTGACTTTTCTCTGGGGTTACCTTCTTCTTTAAGTTTAAAGGGATCTTCGTTTCGTACAAACTCATAACTGTCGTCTTCCTTGATATTTTCTAAGAACTGTTCAGGTGCAGTGTTTCTTGATACTCCGATTGCTGGGTAAAAAATTTCAGATACGCCTTTGCTTTCTGCATAGTCTTCTATAGATTTTTTTATTGTTTCCGAAACATCCTTACGGTTGAGTGGTAGATTTTTGGATTCAACAGAGTCCACCAGGAGAATATTCTTCTTATCTTCCTCTTCGGTTTTACCATACCGATCTCCGTATCCCATTATAGCCCACGCCTCTCTATCTTTTCCTACATTAAACTTCATGAGATCTATGTCGTCCCTTGCCATATATTTGAAGATGCCAGCGGACTGATTTACAGTCCTGTCATTTCTCCCGGTTAGAAATGCACAACACTGTGTATCCCTATAGGTTGGCATATCATCGAGGTTTTTTGACCATATCTCTGTCTTAAGGACATTTCCTATGCTGTTGTATCCATCGGTATCGAGTTTCTGAATCTTATCTTCAACTTCTTTTAATGTATCGCCACCCACATAAGATTTTATATCGTCAAGGCACCTTTCCATTTCTTCGTAGGATTCATCCGAGGAATCTATTTCATATTTTTCAACTGCTGAAACCACTTCTCTTCTTTCAAAATCCTTAATCTCCTTTTTTATCTCTTCTTTCCTTTTCACCACATCCTTACCTTCTTCAACCCTTCCTTTTTTGAATAGTTCTCCGGCCTTCATATCAAGGTTTTCTATTCTACCCTTCATTTCAAGGTAGTCTATAGGGTTCTTGCTGTTGATTACCTTTTCTAGATCTTCCATATCATCCGGCAGCTCTATGCGTCTTTTACCTTGTACTATTTTTCCCAGGAGTTCATGTGCATTTCTGTAAGCTTTTTTCCTGGCCCTTTCTATGTAATCTTCGTCTTCGACTCTTTCCCCTTTGCTTATCATATATTCGTTGCAGTATCTTGATTCCCTGTCAAAATACTCTTCAACAAATTCGTCGATTGGCATCCCAACTGTATCTTTGAAGCCACCGCCTTCGTTTTTTTCTTCAAGGGCCTTGAGATCATCTATGAGGAGTTCCGATTTGTCGTTATCGATAAGTTTATTGCTTGTTTCCTTGTCTATTCCGAAATAATTGGATACTACATCTTCCAACGACTCTTCCTCTGCGTTCTCATAGTCTTCTTCAAATAGTGATATTGTGTAGTTTTCATCCCTTGACATTATGTTGTCACCATATAATAGTTACATTTAATACTATTTAAAGCTTACCCCGACACAAGGTATCGTTTATCTTTTTGGATCCAGGTGTATCCGTAAAGTTAAAAAAATACATGGCAGTTAATTAATTGATGACAGAGATCGATGAAATCGCAGATGATATCTGGACCAGGGCAGAGGAACAGATTGAGGCATTGTATCTGGCAGGAAGCAGGGCTGTGGGTGCAGAAACGAAAGGTTCGGACTACGACTTCTTCGGAGTTGTAAATGAAGACTACAGATTTGAGAAGGAAAAAAAGTTGAACCAGGGACTTACCGAGAAGTATGACGAAGAGATCAGACTACGCGGACTGAGCCTAGGGGAATTGAACGGCGGTAAGCAGAAAAGTATTATAACAAAATACAATCCTATTTCCGTGATTCTCAAATCTTTCCCTAACTGGAAGCATCTCAGGGGCAAGGAATACAGTCTTGAGGACTTCAAGGTTGAGCCTGCGACTGCAGAAGAAGAAGCGAGGTTTTATCTAGATGTCCTCGAAAATAACCGTAGCAAGGCAGAGAAAGACGAGCTACCAATGCCCTTTGAAGACTACGTAAAAAATGTACTTCGTCTGATCGGAGCTGAAGAACAGTTGGAAGGCGAGAATTTTACACAGGACTTCGAAAAGATGGCCGAAAGGGCTCCTGATCATGCAAAAGAACTTGCAGAGATCTGCCTGGTGTTCAGGAAAACAGGAAGTATAGAAGAATAGAAGTTTTTCTATGAACTAGACAGATATTTACCATACCTTAAAAACGAATATCTTTCAGGTACTTGATTTCCGGGCTTAGATTTATAATACACAGAAGACAATCTTGCCTTATGGAAGACAAGGATCCAAGAAAGATGAAGGGTTTTGAAAAGTTCTTTCAGAAGAAAAAGGCAATAGCAGGCATTGTCTTGCTTCTTGCCGCAACCTTCGGTGTACTTATCTCTATTACAGAGATTCCAACAGATGCCACAGGTTATTTTCTGGCAGAAGAGACCACAGAAGAAGCTCTTTTAGAAGATCTTGAGATGACCCTGACAGAGTACGAAGAAATATACGAAGAAGATGAGGCCTTGGAGCGTGCTGTAGAAGACTGGGCCGAGAGGAAGACAGAGGAGGGATACACAGAAGAAGAACTTAAAACTGTTCTCGTGTCCTTGGAAGAAGATCCCGATCTTTTGGATTCTGTATCGGAACAGTCTTGTTGTTCTTAGAGACCATGTGCTGTCAATTTAACTTTATAAAACTCCGGTGAATAGATAACCCTATGGAATTCGGAGAGCTTATAGGATGGCTAAAGGGCGATAACAAAAGAGATATGCTCGAGAACCTTTCGTACTGTTTTATAGTTGTTGCTGCATTGATGACCGTGGTTGGTCTGGGAATAGGCACTGTTTATCCTGGATGGTCTGTTCTTGTAGCCATCGGTGGTTCGTTTTTTGCTCTAACAGGAATAGTTTTATATATCTTGTCCGAACTTATAAGAATCCTGTGAGGATAGAGTGATATTATGGCACGAATGTATTCCAGAAAGCACGGCAAGTCAGGTTCAAAGAAGCCGCATAGAGATGAACCTCCCGAATGGGTTAACATGAGTCCCGATGAAATAGAGAAGAAGGTAGTTGAGCTTGGTAAGGATGGAATGAAGCCCTCGGAGATTGGAGAGGTTCTCAGAGACAAGTACGGAGTTCCTTCTGTTAAATATTTTGATCTCAAGATAACAGAAATCCTCGAGGAGAACGACCTGGGAAGCGATATACCAGAGGACCTCAAAAGCCTCGTAAAGAAATCGGATAAGATAAGAAGCCACCTCAGTGATAGAAAAAGGGACTCTTCTGCTATCCATGGACTGGAACAGACAGAGTCTAAGATAAGAAGGCTAAGCAAGTACTACAAGAGAAAGGATAGGATTCCACAGGATTGGAAACACGAGACTAAGAAGGAGTTTCACAAGAGAAGGTAGTTTTTTTCCTTTAGGGTTTTATTTATAGATCTAGTTTTAAACATTCGGAGTGTTGAAAATGAATATTCCAGAAGAGCTTGACGTTTTGCTTGGAGAAGCTGCTGAGAAGTTCAGAGATATGGAAAAGATCAGGATAGTATCACACTACGATGCCGATGGTTTGTCTTCGGCTGCTATAGTCCTTGCTGCATCTCTCCGGGAAGGAAAAACAGTACATCTTTCCATAGTAAAGCAGTTGAGGCCGGAGGTTGCAGAAAGACTCAAGAAGGAGAACAATGAAAATATTGTTTTCACAGACCTCGGATCCGGGCATCTTTCTCTTGTCAATGAGATAGGAGCAGACAATACGTTGGTTCTTGATCACCACCATCTTTCGGGTAAACTTAACAGCGGGGTTCATGTAAATCCCCATCTTGTTGGGATGGAGGAAGATACATTATCCGGTGCCGGAGTAACGTATCTTTTTGCAAGAAAGCTCGATGACAAAAACAAGGATCTATCGGCTCTGGCTGTTGTCGGCGCTATAGGAGACATACAAGAAGAAAACTGGAGAATGAACGGATTAAACAAAGAGATAGTCAAGGAGGCAGAGGATATAGGTACACTCAGTAGAGGTGAAGGCCTGCGTCTTTTTGGAAGGCTTTCACGACCTATACATAAATCCCTCCAGTATACAACCAGGCCATATATACCCGATGTATCGGAAAGTGAGTCGGGCGCAGTTCAGCTTATATCGAACCTCGATATAGATCTCAAAAACGGAGATGGGTCGTGGAAGAAGCTTGTTGATTTAGATAAAGAGGAGAAGAAGGAACTGGCCTCTGCGATAATAAAGAAAAGGGTTACAAACGGCATAGAAGATGCCGGTGAAATATTTGGCAACACGTATACACTTTCTTGTTTTGATGGTAGACTACAGGACGCCAGGGAACTTTCGACCTCCCTGAATGCATGTGGCAGGATGTCACAGGCAGATGTGGGAATACTTTCCTGTTTAGGTGATAAAGATGCCTTGGGTGAAATGAAGTCGGTTGTCAGAGGCTACAAGCGGACACTTGGTAAGCTTATACGTATGGTAAGAAACAACGACGATATGATCGAGGATATGGACGGTTTTAATCTTCTGGACGGAGTGGGAAAGATACCTGAGAACTTCATCGGTACCATATGTTCAATACTCCAGTCTGATATCTCCAAGGACAAGGTTCTGATGGGAATTGCAGAGTCCGTCAACGGAAGAGTAAAGATATCCATGAGGGTTCCCGATGACCTTGATGTAAATGTAGGCGAGATCGTTGGTGACATAGAAGAGACCATGGACATAGAAGGAGGGGGTCACGAAAAGGCAGGTGGTGCCTACGTTTTGTCGGAGGAAAAAGACGATTTCATCGGCATGGTGAGCGATAAAATAGATGACAGAACCTGAGAAATCTTTTTAAATGTTAACCTCAAAGTATGAGAGGAAACTAATATGGCAAAGGATGGTCAACTTAAGGGAAAGGAGTGGTATACAGTCGAGGCTCCTGAAATGTTCGGAGGCAAGGAAGTCGGTGAGATACCTGCATCTACAAAGGATGCCGTTAGAGGAAGAACTATTGAGCTCGGTGCCACGGATCTGCACAGCAGCTCCAGAAAGTACTACTTTAAAGTAAAGATGAAGGTCGATGAAGTCGATGGTAAGACATGTAAGTTGAAGTTCGTGGGACACGACTGTTCCCGTGACTACATAACAAGGATTGTCAGGAAGAGGAGCAAAAGGGTCGATGAAATCACACGCGTCAAAACAAAGGACGGTGCTGTGGTCAGAGTAAAGACCATATGTGCAACCATAAAGCCTGTTGGTGCTTCTACTCAGACTTCTATACGTAAGAAGATAGATGAGGTAATGAAGAAGGAGGCATCGGAGAAGGATCTTGGAAAGTTCGTTAAGGATATGTTTATGAATAAGGTACAGAGCAGGGTCAAGAAGGAAGTAGACAAGATATATCCTCTCAGGGAAATTGAGATAAGGAAGACTGAGGTAGTAGAGTAGAGCTGTGTTTCTCGGGGCAGTTTTTTAAACTAAAAACCCACTTCTTATTTGTGAGGTGATTGAATGAGCGCTGCAGCTAAGCTTATATTGGGTGTAGTAGTTATACTCATAGGACTCTGGCTTCTACTTCCTGCAGGTATGGTTTCGGAAATAAAGCCCGAGGAAGGTATCTCTATCAGACTGGACTGGTGGCAACCGTTTAAAACTGTTGTCCTGGGTTTGATCCCACCTTTCCTTGTAGTTATCGGGGCCCTTGTAGTCTGGATAGAAGCTGAGGAGATGAAGGCACCAGAAGTTCCCGATATAGGAGAAGATCTTGATGAGGAAGAGGAGTAGTAGTAACCCTTTACTTTTTATTTTTATAGTACTCTGAGAAAATCTCCTCGTCTCTTTTGTCTTTTGTCATATATGGAGGGTAGTTCAGAAGTTTAAATCTTCCCAGATCTGATTTTCTTATAAGATGTGGCGATATCTCATACTCGTCGAAGTCCTTTACAATTTCATCAAGGGGCTCTGCTATTTCATCGTATTTTTCCACGTCCTCGCAGATGAATACAAGGTCTATATCCGAACCTTCCTTTGCTTCGTTTCTGGCAACAGAACCATATATAGCACCTACCTCAACAACTTCCCCTAGATTTTCGTAGGTTTTTTCTATGAACTCGGCTCCCTTGTATACCATTTTTCTCGACAGTGGATCAAAACCATCGGGATCGATCTCTGTGGTATTTTTGTTACCTTTGAGTAAATACATAAATTAACTTAGGTTTCTATCTATTTAAATTTAGTCCTACTGTCCCGATGTCAGTATCTTTACTATGTCTCCGTTTTCGAGAACCCTATCAGAACCTACCCTTCTTCCTGATCTGCAGTCTATTGCTCCTATGAAGTCTTCTCCTATGTCACTGTGTACCTCGTAGGCGAGGTCCTCTGTAGTCGATCCGTTTTCTAGTAGTACAGCATCCGGAAGCACATTTCCCTTTTTGTCTGTGTAGCTGTTCTCGTTTTCAACAGGATAGACAACTATCATATCGAGAAGATCAAAGACGGCTCTGTTGACTGTTTCCTGTACCCCTGTTGAACCATAATTGTCGAGTATTTTCCTGACAAAATCGAGACCCTTTCTTTCCCTTTCGGATATACTTTCTTCATCCAGGATCTTGAAGTCTTCGTCTCCGGCTACGTAACTTACTTTTTTCTGTTCTGAAGCCTTCCTCAGGGCCAGCTCGGCCTCGGCACAGCAAGGTATCACGTCGATATCTATCTTTTTCTTGAGATCCTCCAGTTTTTCCTCTGCTCCGGGTATATCTATCTTGTTTGCTGCTACCACCATGGGCTTAGTTATCTTGCGGAGCTCCGTTGAAAAATTGTTTATGTCTTCTTTATTCCATTTGCTAGGATGGTCTCTGTCCAAGTCCAGTCTACCTAGTGTTTTTTTTATGTCGTCTCTGTCTATCTTGAGGCCGGAGAACCTTGACAGGAGCTGTTGCTCGAAGTCCTTGTTTTCCATTTCTATCTCCGAGGATAAATTGCTCCACTCTCTTCTGAATATATCTCTGTACCAGAAGTCCAACTCTCTCTCAAGAAACTCTATATTTTTATATGGGTCGTATCCTTCCGTTGGTTCACCCTCCGAGTCCGTTCTTCCTGATATATCAAGTACATGTATAAGAACATCGGCCTCCCGCAGATCGTCCAGGAACTGATTGCCAAGTCCCCGTCCTTCGTGTGCATCTGGAACAAGACCTGCTACATCCAGCATCTTTACAGGAACAAACCTCATGCCATCTATACATTTTCCGTTGGGGTCACATGAAACACCCAGTTCTCTACACGGACATTCAACTGTAACGTATCCTATCCCCTGGTTTGCGTCTATGGTTGTAAAGGGGTAGTTGTTTATCTCTATGTCGGCCATTGTACAGGCCTTCATGAACGTTGATTTCCCTGTGTTTGGAGCACCTACAAGACCAACTTTCATGTTTTAGACTTCGCGAAGAAATATTTAAATCCAAAGTTCCTGTTTACTTCGTCGTCTTTTGCGACGACGTATAACTTTAAAAACGTAAAGACTTAAACAATATAAGAATTCAAGAAGGCAAGGTGAGACTATGGAAACCGGTATATGTGAAGTATGTTTGAAGAACGATATGCTCTGTGAGGGCTGTTCCAAGAAGCTGGAGAATGGAGAAATATCGGAGAAGGCAGTTGAGATATCTAGGTATCTATATTCGCTTGCAGAGGAGTATTCCTACCTTGAGGATATAGAGGTAAATGAGATCTACGTAGGAGAAGAGGTTATTGTGATTGTTGTTAAAAAAGAGGACGTAGGTAAGGTGGTGGGTAAGGGAGGAGAGATAGTCAAGAAACTTGCAGGAAGGGTGGAGAGAGCAATACGTGTCGTTGAGATGGCAAAGGATGTAAAGAAGTTTTCACAGAATCTCCTTCCAGATGTAAAGGTATACGGTGTAAACAGAGTCTTTTCACCCGATGAAGATTATTACAAGATCATAGTTAGTTCCGATGACTCCAGGAGAATAATGTTGAAGGAGGATGAGTTTTCCGAGGTAGTTGAAAGGGTTACAGGAGAAAGGGTTAAACTTTCTTTTAGATAGAAGAAACAAGGGATCAGGAAATTAAAGTTTATTTTTTGTCCATATGGAGAGGGCTTTTTATGTTTTTTCGATTCATTGTCACTATATGATAGTAACTTTTATAAACAAAGGACTACAATATAATACTGGTAACATGGAATACAAAAATAAAAACATAGACAGCCGTTCTTCGGATGAATTTCAGACCTTCGCAATAGAGCAGTTTGAGAAGGCATGTGGAGGATGTTACGAGCCAGTTGAGACAAACACAGGATACAAAGTGTTTGACGAAAACAGGTAGAGTCTTGATTTAAACATCCCCACCATTTTTTCTTTTATTCCGTAATAATTATAAGGTCAGAAAACAATACAATTACGGTGTATTATGGTTTATATTCAGTCTCTTGGTAGCTTCTTTGTGAGCCTGGTTGTTTCCGGTTTAGTCATATACTTAGTGACCATGTTTCTCGGCAGCGGAAAGGGCATAGTGACTGCCCTTTTAACGGCTTTTGTAGGATCAGTTATATACGCCCTTGCATACGTCGTACCCACAACTTTTCTATCTACACTTGTCGCCGGTATAGCATGGCTTCTGGCCATACGTCACTTCTACAACACGGGTTGGTTAAGGGCAATTGTCATGGCAGCCGCGATATGGTTTGTAGCTGGTATAGTGAGTACGTTTCTTCCAACATTGGCCGGTCCGTTCTAGGAATTAAAAAAGGACAGGGCAACCTTTTATTTTTTAATTATCTTAAGAAGTAGTAGATATGCGAATTGCAATCGTTGATAGAGAGAGATGTAATCCCGAGAAATGTAACTGGGAATGCTTCAAGGCATGTCCGATCAATAGAAAGGGGGAAGAATGCATCGTTAAAGGTAAGAAGGCAGAAATAGAGGAGGCACTATGTATAGGCTGTGGAATATGTGTATCCAAATGCCCCTTCGACGCAATAAAGATTGTTAATACACCCGAAGAACTGGAAGAGAGGCCTGTCCACCGCTTTGGAAAAAACGCATTTGTTCTTTACAGGCTTCCTATACCTAAGCCAGGAGGGGTTGTTGGTCTTCTTGGTGGAAACGGACTTGGGAAGTCGACGGCTCTCAAGATACTTTCTGGTAACATAAAGCCCAATCTCGGCGAGTCCGAGGAGGAATCTTCTCTAGATGATATATCAGGACTTTTTAGAGGCACCCAGCTACAGGAATATTTCCATGAGATGGAAGATGAGAAGAGAACTGTCTACAAACCACAGAGGGTCGAGGAAATACCAAGGATGTATAAAGGCAGAGCACGGGACTTTCTGGAGAAAACAGACGAAAGAGGAGTTCTCGATCAAGTTCTACGTAGATTGAGCATAGAAAATGTCATGGATAGAAACCTCGGCGAGCTTTCAGGTGGGGAGCTACAGAGGGTTGCGATAACTGCTACAATCTGCAGAGATGCGGAGATATACTACTTCGACGAGCCGTCTTCCTATTTGGATGTCTATCAGAGGCTTCAGATGGGCAAGCTTATACAGAACCTGGCAGAGGATAGAACAGTTATGGTCGTGGACCATGATCTTGCTACGCTCGACTACCTTGCCGATACTATACATGTATTTTACGGAGAACCAGGTGCCTACGGTATAGTTTCAAAACCCTACTCCACGAGAAAGGGAATAAATGCATACCTTGAGGGCTATATAAGAGAGGACAACGTACGTTTCCGGGAAGATCCTGTTAAGTTTGGTATAAGGGCCCCTACAAAGGAGAGGAAGGTAAGTTCTCTTCTTGAATTTCAGAAAACCGAAAAGAAGCTTGGCGACTTTGAACTCACAGTCGAGAAGGGAAACCTTGCGAAAAAGGAACAGCTTGGAATTTTTGGAGCCAATGCCCTCGGTAAAAGTACGTTTGCTAAGATACTTGCAGGTGAAATGGAAGCAGATAGCGGAGGACCTGATAGGAACGTGGAGATTTCTTACAAGCCTCAGAAGATAGAAACAGGTGGTGAAGGGAGGGTTATAGATTTTCTGTCGAGGGTAGTTGACAATCCATATTCAAACGATTTCAAGAACCAGATACTCCGTCCCCTTGGACTCGAAGATCTTCTGGAAAACAAGGTATCGACGCTTTCCGGTGGTGAAAGACAGAGGCTTGCAATAGGTGTCTGCCTTTCAAGAGATGCAGATATATATCTAATGGACGAGCCCTCTGCGTATCTGGATGTAGATCAGAGACTGAGAGTGGCCAAGCTTATTAGATCCGTTTCTTCACGCAACGAAGCATCCTGTATGGTTATAGACCATGATATACTTTTCCTTGATTATCTCTCAGATAGAGGCATGGTTTTTCTCGGTGAGCCCGGTATAAGAGGTAGGGCACTTAAGCCTGGAGAACTGGAGAAGTCCTTCAACAAGTTTCTGGATGACGTTGGAGTTACATTCAGGAGGGATCCCCAGACCGGACGTCCACGTGCAAACAAACCCGACTCGGTTAAGGACAGGGAACAGAAGGAGAGTGGCAACTACTACTATATAGAATAAAGAAACTTACTTACAGGACATGGATCTATCTTCTTGGCTGTCTGCTTATCTTCCTATCTATGTCTTCGAGTCTTCTGAGTATTTCCTGTAACATCTCCATGGTATCATCTTCTCTTCTATCTCTCGGTGGCCATCTTCTTGCCCTCTGTGTCCTGGGTTCTCTGTCTGGTTTTCTGTCTCTGTTGTAGTTATTTCTGTTCTCCGCAGGTCTCTGTCTTCCTATTTTTCTGCTTGGTTCAGAGCGCGGTCTTCCGGGGTTGTTTGTGTTCTGTCTTGTTCCTATCCTTCCGACGCTCTCCTCGGATGGTAGATCAAGATCCCTTCTTTTGTTTCTGTTCGATATAGGAGATCTGTTGTACTCGGTGTCTTCGTCGATGCTGGATACCCTTTTTATATTTCTATTTCCAGAACCTTCCTTTTTATCTCCACCGACCATGTCCTTTATTTTGCCCAGTACCATAATTTTATTATTGTCGGGGAGTATTTATTAGTGTTGTAGCTCAGAAAATTTAATGTTCCACGGGGTAAACCATCTATGCCTGTTAAAACTGTAGATGAGTCGAAGAGCAAAGGACCGACAAAGAGTGTAAGTTCACTCAGAGAAAAGAATCTCACCTTTGCAGGTAAACCCGGTTTTCCTTCGGGCATATACTTCGGTATGATAGACATACTAGAGGACAACATGGGCTACGAGGTCAGAAAGGTAAAGGATTGGATAGAGGTCAATCCCCAGTCGTCCTTTTACGACGAACTTGCCCAAAGAAAGCAGTCCATAGAGCAGCAGGTAGGTGCAGTTACAAACAGAATTTCTGATACAAGAAAAACTCTTGAGATGCTCCGGCACGACAAAAGAAAGCTCCAGAGAATCATCGATCATAAAGAGGAAGGTGATCTGGATGTCTTGAAAAGCGACTTTGTCGACCTCGTGGATAGAAATACAAATATGAGTCTTCTTGATCTGGCAAACAGTGGGAGACTTCCTTCCATAATCGTTGACTTCTATAAAGTCGAGGATAAGGAGGACATCGAAAATCTGGAAGTTTCAAAGGGAGAGAAGCAGATACTCAAAAAGAAATGGTCCCTTTTCCAGGACTGGAAGAAGAGGTTTGTCGGCGAGATAGAAAGAAGGATGTCCACTATAGAAAGTGAGATAAGGTCACACGAGGAGACCATAGACAATCTTAAGGATACTCTACATCCATATGCAAAGGCCCTTAAGAGGATAAGGTTAGGTGAACCAAAGGAATACCACGGCATAGACGATCCAAGGGTCATAGAGAGATATGCGAACTCTATATGTGGAGTCGACCTCTATGCCTGGAAAGACCTGAGTTCTATGTCCTTCTACGCAGAGGAAGATGTTATAAAACCCGAGGTTTATGAAGAACTTTCTGGTGAGGAGCCGGGTTACGAGTTCTACTCATTTTTTGAAATAAGCGTCAGAAAGAAGAGTTCCGTTGTCTCCGGTGAGAGCATGGAGATTGTTGTCATAAGCATAAATCCACAGCTTCTCCACCGTAAGGATCTCATTGAGAAGAAGAAGCAGCTGGAAAAGGAAAAGAAGAAGTTGTACAACTCTATACAGAGACTGAGCGGAGAGCCTGTCGAAGTCGAGGAAGAAGAGGAAGAGGAAGACAGTATGGGAGATCGTGTCAAGGACTTCGGAAAGAAAATACTGGGTATTCCCGATGTGAGGAATGGTCCACATAGAAGCGAGTTCGAAAATATAGTCGCCGAGGAAACAAACATACTTTATGAAAGAGTAAAGGACCTGGGAGATGGCCTAAAGCTCTGGAAGTTCAGAAAGGGTTGATCAATTTGCTTAAAACAATAAAGAAGTCCCTTGGTTTTTCAGAAGAGAGGAGGAAACTGGAACCCGAAGGATACATTGTACAGGCAAATTCCTGGCCTGAGATGGCCCAAAAGAGAATACTCGAAGAAGTTTCTTCTCTTTCTCAAAAGGGAGTCTCTTCCATCGAGATCACTCTAAACCATCCCGAATCACTGACCCCACATGCTGTCAGGGAAATAAAGAACTTCCACGAACAGGAAGATGTTAAGGTCAATATACACGCATCGCTCCAGTTGAGGACAGCCATGGCTGAGAAGAAGAGCTATAAGCGTGTAGATGAGTACATGAGAGGGTTTATACAGAAGGCTGATGAGATAGGATCCAGTTATGTAAATGTTCATACCTCCCTGTTTCCAAGCCCTGAACTTGGTAGGATGAGGGGAGTAATGTACGAGGTCATGTACCATCCTGATGGATATCCTATAGTTGACTTCCTCGAAGAGCTCAAGGACAAATACTTTGACTCGGAGACCTTTGAATGGATAGTCAGGGATCTGAAGAAGAAGGTCGGGGTTCCTCAGGGCGGTAGGATAGCTGAAGTTATCTCTTCCAACGAAGAATATCTGGAAGATCTTGTTAGTGAAGAAGAGATTTCCATGTTGAAGAGTCGGATGGAAGACGATCCTCGTGTGTCTTCAGAAGAGGTAACCAGAGAAATGGCAAGGAATAGGATTTTAAATGAGCTTATGGGAAGTAGACAGCGAATTTTAATGAAATACCGTGAAAAGGATCAGGACTTCAAGCTTAAAGTCGAGAAGGATGCTCTCAGGGAAGTGATCGAAGAAGGTGATATAGACCTTGAGAGAATTTTTAACGAGTTCAGAACCTACCAGTTGATAGGCTGGTGGATGTATGAAAAAAATGATCCTATATGGAGGAAGATATGTGGAAAAAGGAGCCCGAAGGATCTGGAAGAGGAAAAGAGCATGGATCTCTTGGTGGATGCTGTTGCCGGTAGATATATACAGGGACATGTCAAAAACTGGAACAAGGAGTTAGAGGGTACAGATGTAGTTGTGACCTTTGAGACACCTGATGCAAGAGAATCAGAGTTTCTTGGATACTACAGACTGGTTAATCCAAAGCATATATACAGAGTTGTCAAAGCCATAGATCATTCACAGATAAGGCTTTGTTTTGACTTTGAACATATAGCGACCCAGGGACTTAATCCAAAGAAAATTCTCAGGGAAACTGAAGATAACATTGGAGAGGAAACTTATCTGGTCCATCTATCCAGTAGGCCTTCTCCAGGTCATGAGCACTTTCCACTTCAGAAGGGTGAACACCATCTCTACGAGATGCTGTGGGAACTCAGGAAAAAAGGTTTTGAGAGGGGTTATATCAGCTTCGAGAGAGGAGGTGGCCAGGGAAGCGGTGGTGAAGGAGATCAGGTCTGGAAACAGTCTATATCTATAGTCAAGGACATGGCCATGTATCTCGAAGACGGAATATCTCCAGGTGAGCTTCCAATTGAGTTTTATGGTTACAGTGACAAGGAGTTCAAGAGGGATCAGGCAGTTGTTCAGAGCAATACCTTTGAGCCTATAAAGGGACTTATCGAGTCTCCACAGATGCAGGACACCTTCCTTGGAAAACACGCTACTGAAACGGAGCCCAGGATGCGCGGCGATGGTTGGAAAGAAGAAGAACACCAGTAGGCAAACTTTTAAATAGTATAAGTTGTAACTATTAAGTGGTAAAAGGTGAAACCATGCCAGAAAGAAATGATATTGATTCTAATGGACTGAAGCCTGATGAGACGTTTGTCGGTAAAGCCAAGGACTTCCGTTCCACAAAAAGAAAGATAAAGGACTTCCAGAAAAAGCGGAGAATGGATGCCGCCGAGAAGTTTAAGAAAGAGGCACTAGAGAAGCACGGCAAATATATCAATGCTATAATTGGAACAGGATCTGTTACCAGGGATGAATTCTCCTCGGAATCGGATCTTGATATAACGGTTTTTGTCGACGATACAAAGGAGGGTGTCGACAGGAAGAAGAGAAAGGAGATAGAAAAAGACCTCAAGGAAATAGCAGATGACTGCGGAAAGACTAAGTCTGGCAGCCACATACTACATGTTCAGCCACCCTGGACTATAACGGAGTACTGGGACATGATGAGGAGAGGAAGCCCTGTGGCACATTCCTGGACACAGGATGCTACTGCTTTCTACGACGAAGGATTTTTCGGTCCAATACAGAGGCTTTATAAGATGGGCAAGCTCCCGGCGACAAGGAAGTCTGCGGAGAAGAGAATGTCCAAGGTTCCGAAGAGGCTTAACCGTGCGGAGAGAATGAAGGTTCTCATAGTTGCAAAGGACATATACAATGCTATGACAAACTCTCTTCAGGCAGTTATTGTCTATATGGGCGAGGAGGTTCCTGCACCTAAGCAGCTTGCAAAGATAGCCAGGGAGGAACTGGTATCACGTGATCTCCTTGCTGAGGAATATGTAAAACAGTACGAGGAAGTTTATTCTCTCTACAAGGACGTTGAGCACAACAACATAGATACAATGAAAGGTGAGAAGGTCGATGAGTACATAGACATGGGTAAGAAGTTTGTAAACGAGATGCAGAAACTCATGAAGAAGATAGAGATAAGTAGAAAGGCGAGAAAGATACAGTCAAACTACGAGTCTATGATAAAGACATCTGTTGCTGCTCTCAAGGCCCTGGACAAACTTCCCGAGGATCCAAAGGATTTACCGGATGCATTCAACAAGCATCTCATAGAAGAAGAGCTAATAGATCCACGGTACAAGAAGACACTGGGTAAGGTTCTTGAGATGAAGAAGAAGCTCAACGACAAAGATGTGGAGGATATAACAGAGCATCAGATAAATGTTGCAAAGGACTTTGTCAAGGGATTTATGAGAGATATACATGGACTTCTCAAGGAAAGGGATCTCAAGCCAGAGGACATAAAGGAGAGTATGAAACCGAAGAATGCACCCAAGCCCGATGAAATCGACCCGGAAAAAAACAAAGACAGTTTCAAATGCGATGAGTGTGGTAAGGATTTCAAGAGTGAGAAGGGTCTTAAGATACATAAAAGCCGGGTTCATGGTTGAGTAAGATTTCTAGGCACCTTCGACTGTTAACTTTAAAAAACTCCCTTCCAAACTTCTAACGAATGACCCAGCTTATAATTGCAGAAAAGCCCAACGCTGCCGGAAGGATTGCATACGCCCTTGCAGATGATGAGGTATCAAAGAAGAACAGAGGCAAGGCCGTGTGGTATGAGACAAGGGTAGGCGATGAGGAAACCTATGTAGTTCCTGCAGTGGGTCATATATTTACCCTTGAGCAAGAGGGCAAAGGATGGGATTATCCTGTATTTGATATTCAATGGAAGCCTACATATGAAGTTCGTAAAAATTCAAGTTGGATGAAAAACTACCATACAAACCTAAAGAACCTTGCTGAAAAGGCAGACAGCTTCATAAACGCATGTGACTATGATCAGGAAGGCAGTGTTATAGGCTACAATATACTCAAGTTTGTCGTAGGCACGGAAAATGCAGCCAGGATGAAGTTTTCAACCCTTACGGCATCGGACCTCCAGGAAGCATACGACAACCTTTCCGAGGATCTTGACCATGGTATGGTGCAGTCGGGACTTGCGAGACATATACTTGACTGGTTTTGGGGTATAAACCTGTCACGTGCCCTGACACTTTCTGTAAAAAACAATACAAACACATTCAAAGTTCTATCGACCGGAAGGGTACAGGGACCTGCCCTCAAGATACTTGTAGACAGAGAGAGGGAAATAGAAAAGTTCGAGCCCGAAGACTACTGGATTCTCGAGGCCCATCTCGAATCAGATAAAGGGGATATCAAAACAAGGCACAGAAAGGGCAAGTTCTGGAAAGAAGAAGAAGCAGACAAAAGCAAGGAAAACGCAGAGAAGGACGGTGCAATAGTAAAGGAGGTCAGTAAAAACAGGTTCAAGCACAAGCCTCCATGTCCCTTTGACCTTTCCACACTTCAGAAGGAGGCATATTCTGCGTTCAGGTTTTCGCCATCGAAGACCTTGGATGTTGCACAGTCTCTCTATGAATCAGGCCTTATTTCATATCCTAGAACCTCAAGTCAGAAGCTTCCGCCTAAGATAGGATACAAAAATATTCTGAAAAAGATAAAGAACCAGAAAAAATACACTAACCTTGCACAGAAGCTTCTCGACAGAGGTAAGCTCAAGCCTAAGCAGGGAAAGAAGGAGGACAAGGCACATCCTGCTATATACCCAACCGGGTCAAAGCCCGACAGTATGTCCAAGGACGACAAAAAACTTTACGATCTGATAGTCAAAAGGTATTTTGCAGTCTTTGGCAAGGCGGCAGTTCGTGAATCTGTTAAACTTACCTTTGATCTATCCGGTGAAATGTTCCTTGGTAAGGGAAAAAGAACCCTGGAGCCGAACTGGTTCGATTTCTACAGTCCCTATGTAAAAAAGAAGGAGCAGGTAGTCCCCGATCTCGACGAAGGCGACAGTCTGGATATATCGAAGGTGGATAAGCTGGACAAGGAGACGCAACCTCCTAATAGATATACACAGGCATCTCTTGTCTCTGAGATGGAAAGCAGAAACCTCGGTACAAAGGCCACGAGATCCCAGATCATCGACAAGCTCTACGACCGTGGATATATCGATGGTTTGTCTATAAAGGTCACGGATATAGGCCTTGGAGTTGTAGAGGCCCTGGAGAAGTATTCTCCAAAGGTTCTTTCCGAAGACATGACAAGAAGCTTTGAAGAGGATATGGAGAAGATAATAGATGGAGAAAAGACGAGGGGGGATGTTGTAGAGGAGGCCAAAAAGGCCCTTGGAGAAATCCTCCAGGAAATAAAGGAAAATGAAAAGGAGATAGGCCAGAGCCTGAAGGAAGCAGTTATAGAGACGAACAGAAAGAAAAGGGAGCTTGGAAAGTGTCCCAAATGTGGAGGTACTCTTAAGGTTATAAAGACAGGCAAGAGCCAGTTTGTTGGGTGTTCTGGTTACCCAGACTGCGACAACTCGTACCCACTTCCACAGAATGCCAAAATAGTTCCTACTAAGGAGACCTGTGACGACTGTGATCTACCTACATTCAAGGTAATAAGAAGAGGCAAAAGGCCATTTGAGATGTGTCCTGATCCCGACTGTAAGTCCAAGGAAGACTGGAACTGATCAGAGAAAGCTAAAACTTTTATCGGGTTTCTCAAGTCCGTTTTCCGTGATGAGTATCTGAACCTCCTTTCCTTCTGGTTTTGATCTGTGCTTTCTCATTATCATTATACGCTTACCCTTTTCGAACTTCTTCATTTCTATAAGGCACTTGGACTGATATTTAGCTATATCCCTTGAAACCAGTTCCACGCCACCGTTTTCTATATCGGAATATATCTGGTTGGTTATGAGTACAGGTATTTCACGTTTTCTCGATAGGTTGGAAAGTTTGGAAAGTTGTTTTGCAAGCATGCTGTTTATCTTCCTAGTGTTTCCATCGTTTAGTTCCAGTCGGTAAAGTGTTACAAGGGAATCGAGGACTATAAGGCCGACATCCTTTTTCTCACATATCTTGTCGAGCCTCTCGACGTTTTCCTTCTGTTTTTCGAATGCATCTGGTTCTATAAGTATTATTTCATCCAGGATTCCCTCGGAGTCGTCGCTTGATATCTGGTCAAGTCTTTCCCTCGAGAAGCCTCCTTCTGTATCTATAAAGACCACTTTTTTGTCTTCTTCGATGCAGGATACGGCCGTCTGTAGACAAAGTGTCGTCTTTCCACAGCCAGGTGGCCCGTAGACGTTTGTCAGAGTGTCTTTTTCTATACCCCCACCCAGCATATCGTCCAGAGCTTTGCATCCAGTTGAAAGGCGCTCTACTTTCATAGAATCTAAGTTTTGTGTCCAAACTTAAAATATTAAACTGTTTAGTTTACTTAAACAAAACTTTATAAAGTTTAGTATATATAAATAAAAACCATGGAAAAAAACCAGCTCGAGATGAACAGGAAAGGAGACCTTGCGGCTCTTGTAACCTTCTGTGTTGATTCGGAGAAGTTCAAGTCCAACTACGAGAGAAATAAGTTTTACAGAGGTTTATATGGATGGAAACAGAGGGTAAGAAAGGGAGGAAAGGAATACTTATACGACCACAGAGGTCTTCTGGACAGGATTCCACATATAAAGGTCGACAAGTCTGTCTGTATAGTTCCGGCGGGTATGGTGGACACGTTTGTTGACTACCTTGAACAGTGGGGCGACAGGGTCGACTACAGTATTTTCAAGGTCCTACTTCAGAAGGATAGATTTAAAAAAATGAAAACGAAAGAATACGAAGACAGTGGGTGGATCGAAGTTAAGATAGAATAGGTGTTTTACTATGGATGAACAAAACGGAAACGGAGCCGTCCGTCTCAAGGTCGGTGAACTTACTTCAAGGGAAGAGTTTGGTAAAGGTATTGCCAGACTTGACTCCAAGGTAATGAAGGAGCTTAACGTCAGCGAGGGTGATGTTATAGAGATAGAGGGAAAGAAGAAGACAGGTGTTCTGGCTGTTAGATCATATCCCGAGGACGTCGGAAGTAATCTCGTACGTGTAGATGGTCTTATAAGAAAGAACGCAGGTACTTCCGTTGGCCAGAGGGTGAAGGTAAGAAAAGCAGATGCTAAACCCGCAGAGAAGGTAACACTTGCACCTGCACAGAAGGGCGTAGCACTACACATATCACCGAATATACTGAAGAAAAATTTATACATGAGACCTGTATCTAAAAAGGATATTATAGTCCCTACATCCATAAGAAGTAAGAGAAGAGGTAATCTTTTTGAGGACTTCTTTGGTGAGGATATATTCTCAGATATGATGCCCGGGCTTGGTGGAACCGAGACAAGACTTATGGTTGTTTCGACAAACCCGGGTGGTATAGTCAAGATAGACGACCAGACAACTATAGACCTCAAACCCAAGGCTGTGGAGGTAAAGGATGAGGATATACCAACTGTGACCTACGAGGACATAGGTGGACTGCACCAAGAAATTAAAAAGGTAAGGGAGATGATAGAGGTTCCTCTTAAGCATCCCGAGGTCTTCGAGAGACTGGGAATAGAGCCTCCCAAGGGTATTCTTCTGCACGGACCACCGGGGACAGGAAAGACACTTCTTGCAAAGGCCGTTGCCAATGAGGCAGGAGCACACTTCAAGACAATAAACGGACCAGAAATAATGAGCAAGTTCTACGGCGAGTCAGAGAAGAAGGTAAGGGAAATATTTGAAGATGCAGAGGAAAATTCGCCTTCTATAATATTTATAGATGAAATAGATGCTATAGCTTCAAAGAGGGAGGAGGTAAGCGGAGAGGTGGAGAAGAGAGTTGTGTCACAGCTTCTAACACTTCTCGATGGTTTGGAGGCCAGAGGACAGGTCATAGTTATAGCAGCCACCAACCGTGTGGATGCAGTTGACCCTGCACTCAGAAGACCCGGTAGATTTGACAGGGAAATAGAAATAGGCGTACCTGATAAGGACGGAAGGAAGGAAGTACTCCAGATACACACCAGACATATGCCTCTGACCGACGACGTAGATCTGGACAACATTTCCGAAAGAACCTATGGGTATGTAGGAGCAGACATAGAAGCCCTGGCAAAGGAAAGCGCAATGCATGCTTTGAGAAGGGTTCTGCCTGATATATCGGATCTTGAAAAGATGGACCAGCTTCCCGAGGAAAAACTTGAGAAGCTTCAGGTCAACTACGAAGACTTCGACTACTCTATGAGAATGGTTGAGCCCTCTGCTATGAGGGAGGTACTTATCGAAGTTCCGGATGTCAACTGGGAGGATATAGGTGGACTTGAAGATGTAAAGGAAAGACTCAAGGAGGCCGTCGAATGGCCACTTAACTATCCTGAGTCCTATGTAAAGCTTGGAATAAGACCACCTTCTGGACTTCTTCTTTACGGACCACCGGGGACAGGAAAGACTATGATGGCAAAGGCCGTGGCAAATAAATCTGACTCTAATTTCATAAGCGTAAAGGGACCAGAGCTTCTTTCAAAGTATGTAGGAGAGTCCGAGAAGCGTGTAAGAGAAATATTCAAGAAGGCAAAGCAGGTCGCACCGACTGTTATTTTCTTTGACGAACTGGATGCCCTTGCTTCTCAGAGAGGAAGTTCTGTCGGTGAAAACGTCTCAGAGAGAGTAGTTTCGCAGATACTTACAGAGATGTCGGGCCTTGAGGAACTCAACGATGTTATAGTTATTGGCGCAACCAACAGGCCGGATATGATAGATCCTGCACTTCTACGTCCGGGGAGATTTGATAATCAGCTGCTTGTTCCGGCACCCGACGAAGAAGCACGTATCGAAATATTCAAAATACATACCAGGGATATGCCTCTTGCCGAGAAAGTTGATCTCGAAGCCCTTGCCAAGGAAACAGAGGGCTACTCGGGAGCTGATATATATGCAATATGCAGAGAAGCGGCTCTGAATGCTCTGAGGGAAGACAAAGACTCGGAGATCGTCGATAGTAAGCATTTCGAAGTTGCCTTAAAAGACTCTTCGAAGTCCATAACCGACGACATGATGGAGTACTACGACGAGTTCGAAGCCTCGAGAAGAAGGATATACCAGGAAGATGAAATAGGTTATGTAGGTTAGATTCTATGAACTTTCCTGTTCTTTTTGTAAACTTCAAGACATACAGAGAGGCAACAGGGGAGAAGGCAGTTGAGCTGGCCAGGATATGTCAGAATGTTTCAAGACAGACCAACAAACAAGTAGTTCCTGTAGTACAGGTTTCGGATCTCTACAGGGTTTCAAAGACCGTTGATATTCCTGTATACGTCCAGAGGGTTGATCCTGTCACATACGGTTCCAACACAGGAAGCGTTCTTCCTGAGGGTCTTAAACAGAACGGAGCCTCTGGTGTGGTCATAAACCATTCCGAGGACAGGAGAACCGATGATGTTGTGAGAAGATGTCTGGAGAGATGCAGGGACCAGAAACTTGAAGCTATGGTATGTGCAAAGAATCCGTCGGAAGCGGAAAGTATATCTAGTATGAACCCCGACATTGTAGCAATAGAACCACCTGAGTTTATAGGCGGTGATATTTCCGTCAGTAATGCAAAACCGAAGATCATAACCCGCTCAAGGAAAAAGGTTTCACAGCCTTTGATCTGTGGAGCCGGTATAAGGAAAAAAGAGGACGTTCAGAAAGCAATCGATCTCGGAGCAGATGGAATATTTGTTGCCTCGGGTGTTGTAAAGACTGAAGATCCTGAAAACAGCATAAAAAAACTTGTAAGTCCCTTCTAAATATATAGCGACCTTCCCTGGCTTCCTGTGACCTCGTTCAACTCCTCTATGACCTCTGAAATCCTTTCCCTTACCTTTCTTGACACAACCCTAGGGTCGAAGAAGTCCTTGTCCGGCGACCATATACCTTCGCCGAATGGCTGTCCTTTTTCAACATCTTCCGGTGGAATTATACTGTCTTCGTATTCTCTGTAAAATTCAGCGGCAGTCTTTGCGTATTCGTACTGATACCTTGTATCCTTGTTGAACTTACATACGCCCTTCTTTCCAAGCTTCTTCATCTGTCCGTATGTTAGTCCCGATGAACCGTGGACAACCAGTGGAACCTCCTGGCCTGCTCTGTTCAGTTTTCTACTGACATTTTTGGCTATATCCAATCTGAGATCCAGATCCTTACCCTTCGAGACGCCGTGTTTAGTGCCTATGGATATTGCAAGCAGATCACAGTCTGTTCTCCTCGTAAACTCTACGGCTTCTTCTGGATCCGTGTAGTAACCTTTCTCTGAACTGATACCTTCTTCAACACCCTTTATTCTCCCCAGTTCCGCCTCTACGAGAACATCTTTGCTCTTGGCCATCTCCTTGACCTTTTTTGATCTTTTTACGTTGTCCTCGAAACTCTCCTCTGATGCATCTACCATAACTGAAGAAGGTATTCCGGTTTCCATGGCTTCTTCTATGAACTCCGGGTCCTTGAGATGGTCCATGTTTACAAAGACTCCTATGTTGTACTGGTTTGCTATCTCTTCTATATACTTTCCCATGGCCCTCAGTCCTGCGACGGCGTCTCCATCTCCGGCGAACTCACAGGCGCTTCTGCTCAACTGCAGAACAAGGTCGGAGCCGCTCTTCTGGGACCCCTGGACAAGGCCTATCATTGTATTTGGTTCTGCAACGTTACTGGCAACGAAAGCATATCCTCCTTTCCTTGCCCTTGTGTAGATCTTCTTTATCTCTTCGCCACTTTTTATGAACATCTTGTCACCTGAGTGCGTTTTCGACTGCAAAGGACGTTGAAGATATAACGTCTCCGAGACCAACCGTCAGTTGGGGATCCTTGTAAAGTTTGTTTGGAACCATAACTATATCAAACCCATCCCTATGAACTCCTGTCGCGACAAGTTTTTGATCCTGTAGCGAATCTGCCAGGGATCTTCTATACTCCTTACCCTTCTCCGAAGGTTCCACATCTTCGGCCTTTTCCAGATTCTCATGGCTTAGTTTCCTCCCACTGGCCCTTGTCCAGGCCGCATCTCGGGCAAATTCGAAGCCTTCCTTGATATACATCGGATCGATGTAGTTGCGAGATACAGACATGTAGTAGTGGTGGGTATGTACATTGACCCCTCCTATGCCCAGTTCTTCTACAAGTTTCTTCAGAACTTCTGACATTTCATAGGGTTTTTCAGGATCGGGTGACCCCTCGGATATATTGAGATCGTTCTGTATTAGACCTAACTCGTTTTGATCCAAGGAGAAGACATCTGCCAGAGGAACCACCTCCTTGAGTATAGCCCTTCTCAGCTCTTTCCTGTGGATAGCCGAAAACTCTATCTGTATTTTTATTTCCTGTGAACATCCTTTTACAGTCCTCAAAAAATTCTTAGATGATTCCAGGTGATCGCGCCATGTAGTTCCGTCTGGATACTCCTCTAGTAAGTTATGGTAGCCTGCAAGTATCATACAGTCAACCCTCTCAGCCAGATCCTCCACTCTTTCCTCCAGTTCACCTATCTCCAGATTTTCGTGTCTGTAGGGCGACGAAGCTATAAAACGGCTGTTTTCCCTTGCTCTGACTCCGAACAGCTCCTGACCTTCGGAGAACTCCAGTATCCAGTTCTTCTTCGTTGGAATTTCCCTGTAGCATTTCTGTGGATGTTCCAACCTCAGTCCGGTGTTTCCTGCGATGGGAAACTTCAGATTTTTATTTTTACCGAAAAGGAAGGCTTGTTCTTTTGAGAGGTTTGTGGTATATAGAATTGTTTCACATCCTAGATCCGAAAGGATGTTGGACATTATACCGGCCTGTCCGCCGAGCCTCTTCCCCACTTCTTTCATATTCTCAGACATCCAGTTCTTGAGCCCCTGGCTGATTATCTGTATTTCGTTGCCCTGTCCTTTTTCCATACAGTCCAGAACACCTGTAAGAAGATCTATTTTATCCCCTAGAAGCTTGGGATCCTGTTCCTTTGCCCTTTCGGCATCTTTTTCTGTAAAGAGATTCCGGAAGTCCTTGTCTATGTGCGTTATAACGTCGATATTTGTGTTGTAGCCGACGAATATAGACAGATCCTTGAGTTTCCTGATCTTCTCTTCTGTCTGCATAAAGAATAAATTTAAGCGCTTCTATAAAAAAATAGGTGGGATTTTGATAGAGAGTATACTAAAGGATATCAGAGAGAGAAGCAAGGACTCAAGCAAGTTCGATAATGGCCATCTCCTTGTCTTGGGTGGCTCAAAGAAGTATTGTGGATCGCCTGCCTTCAACTCTCTGGCTGCATACAGAAGCGGCGTCGACTTAGTGACTACCGCTTCGCCCCGGAGGCCTTCTGAAATAGTAGCTAGTTATTCTCCTTCGTTGATAACTGTTCCTCTTGACGGCGATTTCCTTTCACCTGCGCACTATGATGAGATAAAGGAACTGATGAGGAGTGTGGACGCCTTGGTCGTTGGTGGTGGTCTTGGAAGAAGGAAACAGACAAACAAGACAGTTGTAAAGATACTTGAGAATGTGGAAGTTCCTACTGTCGTTGATGCCGATGCCGTGAGAGCCGTTGCCGACAGTACAGAGGTACTGGACCAAAACAAGGTGGTTACACCACATAAAAGAGAGTTCGAGGTCTTAACAGGAATGGAAGCCAGCGAAGAAAATACAGAAGAAGCCGCAAAGGATCTGGATTGTACAATCCTGTTGAAGGGGGAGAAGGATACTGTAACGAACGGCGACGAAACCTATACGAATAGAACCGGAAATGAATACATGACCGTCGGTGGAACCGGCGATACGCTTGCAGGGATAGTAGGTTCCCTTCTTGCCCAGAATTTTGAGCCGGTGAGGGCAGCCTATGGAGCTGCATGGATAAACGGAAGAGCAGGTGACATAGCTGCCGAGGAAAGGGGAGTAGGACTTATACCTGATGATATACTCGAAAGGGTACCTGAAGCAATCAGAGAAAGAAAGTAGTTACTTCAGAACCTCTACACCCACAAGTTTTTCACCTAGCAGTGCCTTTATGAAGGCTCCTCCGGCCAAAGAGACGTGGTTGAAGTCCCCTTCTAAATCAAATCCCAGGTCTTCCAAGGCGTGGGATGTATCTCCGCCGCCTATGAGAGTAAAACTATCCGATTCCTTCATTTTTCGGAGAACCTTTCTTGTTCCTTCTCCGAAGGGTTTCCTTTCAAACATCCCCAGCGGCCCATTAAACACGGTAGTTTCTGCGTTCTCTATCCTTCTGTTGATCTCATCCACGGTCTCCGTGCCTATATCAAGGACCTTCTGATCCACAGGTAGATCCTCTACCTTGATCTCCCTTCTTTCTCCGTCGTTGGAGTATGCCAGATCCCTTGGTAAAACTATATCCTTGCCGTGTTTTTCCAGTATATTCCTGACCCTGTTCTCGAGCTTATGTGTTTCATTTTCCTTGTCTCCGAGATCGTAGCCTTCGACCTCAAGAAATATCTCCCCTATCTTTCCTCCAAGCATAACAAGATCCACTATACCGTCGCCGAGTATTTTTTCTATAACTTCAATGGCGTCCTCGGGTTTGTTTCCACCTAGTATAAAATATCTAGGTCTACCGGACTCCTTTATGTGTTCTATTGTCTCTACGTCTTCCTCGAGCAGAGGCCCTGCTGCACTTTCCATGACCAAAGGGAAGCCTGATATAGATGCATGGTTTCGGTGGCATACCGAGAAGGCGTCGTTGATATAGACGTCACAGTGCTCTGATAGTGTTTGTACAAGCTCCGATTCCTTGTGTTCTTCTGGATCCACATCCCTGAGTTCGTCCTCGTGCATCCTGACGTTGTCCAGAACAAGTATGTCTCCTTCCTTGAGTTCGTCTATGGTCCTCTGGGCGAGATCCCCTGTTATATCTTCCACAAATATTATTCTTCTGTCCATTATCTGGTTTAGAAGTTCTGCATGTTCGCTTAGATGTATGAAGTCGTTTCTTCCCGGTCTTCCTTGGTGTGCAAGGACAACAACCGCGCATCCCCTTCCACAAAGTTTTTCAAGCGTCTGCGAATGTTCCTTTATTCTGGGGGTCATCTCCACGGATCCGTATTTTACAGTCGAGTTGAGATCAACTCTTACAAGAACCTTCTTTCCATCGATGTCTAAGTCTTCGAGGGTTTTCATAGAACTCTTACTCTATTCCAAGGTTTACGTTTGTTCTTTCCATGGAATCGTCTCGCTCGGTCATCTCCAGCATGGATCTTATGGCATCTATGTTCTCCGGGACGATTATAGATTCCTGGTGGACCTGGTGCATCCAGTATGCCCTTTTACCCTGGACCTCTACGGTTTCTTCCCACACTGCAACTTCGGGCATATCATTTCTCGGCCTTCTGTCTCTGAAGCTCTCTATTATCTTTGCCGTGGATGTGTATCCGTCTTCGGCACGGAACAGTTTTATCCTGGGGGTGCTTCTGAACGTATGTAGAATATCTTCCCTTGTTGCTTTACTTGTAAGATCTACGTTTATCATATGTAGATGTGACAGTGTTGTGGGAACCTTTACCGCCAGGGTCGTGATATCTAGCTCAGGCATTACCTCCTGTACGTCCGGTCCGTGATGCGATGGTATATCTGTAACAGGAACTATCGAGTTTATAGGTCCCCGTGAGTCCTGGCTTGGATCACCTCCTCTTCTCACCAGATTGGCGACGGCCCTTTCCACACCTGTAGTTTTGTCCAGACTCCATAGGGTTCTGCTCAGCGACGTTGTATTGCATGAAACAACCCTTACAAAGTCATGTCCCTTTGCTTCGTCGTAGTTTGCCAGTGCGTTGAAAGAAACAGGTGCTATAGAGGATTCGGCACCTCCCTGGAACACGGCCTTGACACCTTTTTTTCTGTACATGGATCTGTTTTTCTTGTCTATTCCCGAAGGAGTGGCATCTATTACGATATCTACATTGCCTTCCAGAACATCTGGCAGGTTACCCTCTACGTCGAAGCCTGCCTCTTCCATATTCTCCTTCTCATTTGGAACAGAACAGAAGAGTTTTGTACCTTCCAGTGGGCCCATGAGATTTGAGCGCAGATCGGGTGTAGGAGCCACGTCTGCAACTCCGTATAGAACCATATCGTCTTGCTTCTTTACGGCATGGGCTACTCTTTTACCGACTGTACCGATACCGTTTACAACGACCCTTGGTTTCATAATAAAATAACCTCCATACACTTTACATTTGATATGATTTCTATAAAAAGGTTGGATGCTGTAGCATCTGACCTAAAGGAGGTTTTTGATCTTTCCTTCGGTATTCTTCCTCCGGAGAACGGTCACTATAACCGCTAAAGTTGCAACTACCAGAAAGCCGTGTCCTGCCTGGAGGAATAAACCGTAGCCCACCTTTTCAAAGGTGAAGGGGAATAACAGCGGAACCTTACCATCTAGAAAGATTATGAGGTAGTCTGCGGCAAGATGTGTCGCTGCACCGGCTGTGAGAAGTAGAAATACCTTTTTCCTGAACTTGGCCTTGAATACCATAGTTAATATCCCGACCAGAAGCATGGAACCGGCTATGGAATGTAGTGGCATAAAGAGGTAGTAGAGTTCGTTAGCACCTGTTTCTCCCATGAAAACCGCGAAGTTTCCTATATCTGGGAGTACAGCTCCGACAAGGACAAGAACCCTGTATTTCATGGCCCACGGATACTTTATGCTGATGAGCTCCACTGCTACCCATGCCAGCAGAACATGTGTGAGAAAATCAGCCATCAACTATCATCTCCTTGAGAGTTTCTCTGTCTATGTAAATTACAGCAGCGATTAAAACGATGCCCAGGAAGGAAAGTACACCCAGAGCCGTCTGTCTTCTTGCAGATCGGTAGTACATTTCTTCTCCTTCGACTCTTCCTTCCGATGCAATACGAACAGTTCCCAGGAACCTTGCTGTGTCTCCTTCTTCTATGTCCTCCAGCCAGCTCTCCTCGTCCTCTTTTATCTGGTAGTATACCTCAAAGGTTCTTCCATGTTTGTCCAGGCCCATGTAGAGAACGCCGTCAACAACTTGGCTGCTTACCACCTTTCCCCTCATCTCCACCCTTTCTCCTTCGTGTAGCTCAGGGTTCCTGAGAACTTCTATGGTGGTGGGTGATTCTACGGGACCGAATATGTAGGCGTAAGCCGATAGGGATATTAAACCCAGGACTAAGGCAAGAATTATAACCCTGTCCCTGGTTTTACTCTCACCTGGGGTCATATGGAATCATGATCTATTTCTATTAAAAATGTTTTTCCCGGTCCAAGACATCTTGAGTATATTCTTTGTCCGTCTTATTTTTTATAAAATTCCTATATACTGTTCCTGAGCTCGGCGGCTATGGAATGTCTCAACTCTTCTGAAATCTCAAAGTTTTTGTTGTACGGTTTGTAGTTACTGTTCCAGTTTCTGTCGCGGAAAACTACGCCTCTGAATTTTCTTTCATCCTTGTATCTTGGTATAACATGTAGATGTAGGTGTCTAACACAGTTTCCAAGCGAGGCGTAGTTGAACAGGTCAGGCTCGAATGATCTTTCCAAGGCCCCTTTAAGTTCAGGAATCACTGTTTCAAATAGCTCCTTCCTTTCAGCTTCAATAATTTCAAAGAAGTCCACGATATGTCTGTTTAGTTTGACAATACATCGACCGAGATACTGCTGGTTCAGGTTAACAAAGACTGTCCAGTTTTTGTATC
>Ga0207421_10000221_pt1 | contig 71311 bp, 61 predicted proteins | sample SodLakKL_010_SED_4_FD_187542 | JGI IMG/M metagenome (GOLD analysis project Ga0207421, IMG submission 187542) | Alkaline sediment microbial communities from Lake Tanatar, Kulunda Steppe, Russia - 8KL_010_SED (SPAdes) (version 2) | ecosystem: Environmental > Aquatic > Non-marine Saline and...
ACTTTGTTGGATCCATTCTCCTGAAGCCGGCCCACCTGACGTCGGTGGATGAATACCGGACCACCCTGGCCAAAAACCTCGACACCAGCTTCTTCACCGTTAAAGCGGCGGCCCGGGCTATGATGAAGGATGGCGGCTCGATTGTGCTCAGCGCATCGGCGGTGGCGCGGACCGGCCTCAAGAACCACGAAGCCATCGCCGCCGCAAAAGCGGGCATTCTCGGCCTCACCAAGTCAGCAGCGGCGACCTACGCACGCCGTGGTGTTCGCGTCAATGCGCTGGCACCCGGGCTCGTAGATACACCCATGTCGCAGCACATCCTGAGCAGCGATGCCGGCCGGAAGCAGTCCGAGCAGATGCACGCACTGGGGCGCGTAGGTACGCCTGAAGACGTCGCGCCGGCCGCTCACTGGTTGCTCACAGATACGAGCAACTGGGTCACCGGGCAGGTCATCGGGGTGGACGGTGGCCTCGGCACCGTACGGGGGCAGTAATGGCAACCCGACTTCTGCTTGTTCTTCAAGACCAGCTCGACCGCGACAGCCTCCTTCTGGCCGACGCCGACCCGGAAACGGACGTCGTAGCGATGGCTGAGTTGCCGGACGCCTTCCGTGCCCAGCCCTTCCACAAGATCCGCCTGGCGCTCATCATTTCCGCCATGCGGCATTTTCGGGAGGACCTGGAAGCACGTGGCCTCTCTATCGACTATCAGCCATTGACGGCGACCGACGCCCCCACCGCGCTCGGCCCGTGGCTCTTGGCCACGATTGACGCCCACGCCGCTGAAGAGGTGCACGTCGTCTTGCCCGGCGACCTCCGGCAGCTACGCACGATAGAGGCGACGTGTGAGGAAGCGGAGGTGCCACTCACGCTGCACGATGACGCCCACTTCCTGGCCACTCCAGCGTATTTCGATGAATGGGCCGACGGCCGCAAACGGCTCACCCTGGAGTACTTCTACCGGGAGATGCGCCGCGACCATGACGTGCTGATTGAAGGGGATCGCGACCCGGTTGGCGGCGAGTGGAATTTTGATGACGACAACCGGGAGTCGTTCGCTTCAGATGGCCCGGGGCTGCTGCCCGAGCCGCCCACGTTTGCTTCAGATGCGATCACGGATGAGGTCTGCGCCCTGGTGGAAGAGGTCTTCGCCGATCATCCGGGCACCCTCGACGGATTCAACCTGCCCGTCACGCCCGCGCAGGCCGAGGATGCACTGGCAGACTTCATCACAAACCGCCTCCCCACGTTCGGCACGTACCAGGATGCGATGTGGACGAACGAGCCGTTTCTCTACCACTCACGGCTGTCCACCGCCCTCAACCTGCGCCTGCTGCATCCCCGGCAGGCCATCAATGCGGCGGAAGAAGCCTACCATACAGGCGATGCGCCCATCAACGCGGTGGAGGGCTTCATCCGGCAAATCCTGGGCTGGCGCGAGTTTATTCGTGGCGTCTATTACCACGCTGGCGAAGGCTACGAGGAACGCAACGCGCTGGAGGCCACCGAACCGCTGCCCGACTTCTACTGGTCGGGCGAGACGCACATGACCTGCGTGCAGCAGACGGTGGATCAGCTGAAAGAGACGGCCTATGCGCATCACATCCAGCGGCTTATGGTGACCGGCCTCTTTAGCTTGCTCTATGGCGCCAATCCGCAGGCATTCGACGCCTGGCACCTCAGCATGTATGCCGACGCCTGGCCGTGGGTCTCGGCGCCTAACACCATCGGCATGAGCCAGTACGCCGACGGCGGGCTCGTCGCCACGAAGCCCTACACCGCGTCCGGCAAGTACATCAACCGGATGAGCAACTACTGCAGCCACTGCCGCTACGACCCGGACGCCGCTACGGGAGAGGACGCTTGCCCGTTCACCACGCTCTACTGGGATTTCCTGCAGCGCCACGAAGACACCCTTAGCGGCAATCGGCGCATGAACTTTCAGCTGGCCAACGTGCGGCGGAAGTCGGACGATCAGCTGGAGGCCATCCAAGAGCGTGCTGCAGCCGTCCGCACGAAAGCGAACGAGGGCTCCCTGTAACAACCTGTCTGTATTTTCTGAACGTCCCTATGTCTACCCTTCTCGTTTGGCTCCGCAACGACCTGCGTCTCGGCGATAACCCGGCCCTTGCGCATGCGGTGGAGGATGCCGATACCGTTATCCCGCTGTTCATCTGGGCCCCCGATGAAGAAGGAGCCTGGGCCCCCGGCGGAGCGCATCGCTGGTGGTTGCACCATTCGCTCACACGCCTCCAGGAGCGCTTCGCTGACGAAGGGTCGCGGCTCATCCTGCGCACCGGCGCAAGCACTGATGTCCTCGACGCCATCATTGAAGAAACCGGCGCCGACGGCATCTACTGGAATCAGCGGCACGTGCCGGCGCTTGACGAGCGCGACGCCGAACTCATCCAGCATTTTGACGATAAGGGGCTCAGTGTGACGCGCTTTCCTGGCCGACTGCTGCACGACCCGGAGGCCATCGAGACCACCACGGGTGGCCCCTATCACGTCTACACCCCGTTCTGGCGGAAATTCAACAAGCTGCTGAACCAGACGCGCGCCGCCACTCCCCCTCTGCCTGCACCCGAGTTCGAGGGCACCGCTCCGGATACATGGCCTGCTTCTGATGACGTATCGGCCTTGCAGCTGCTGCCAGAAGCCCGTGACGGCGTCGACTGGGCAGACGGGCTGCGTGCGACGTGGACCCCGGGTGAAGGCGCAGCCCATCAGCGGCTTGAGATGTTTCTCGCAGAGAAAGTTCACACCTACGACACCGCCCGCGACCGGCCCGATCAAGACGGCACCTCCCGTCTCTCCCCCTATCTCCACCACGGCGAGCTCTCGCCGCGTCAGGTATGGCACGCCACCCATGAAGCATTGAACGGCGACATCCACGAGGACGCCGAGTCGTTCTTGCAGGAGATCGTCTGGCGCGAGTTCTCCTATCATCTGCTGCACCACTATCCGGAAACCGACACCCAACCGCTCAAGGACAAGTTTGCGGACTTCGCGTGGGTGGAAGACGATGAGGCCCTGGAACGCTGGCAGCAGGGGCAGACGGGGTACCCCATTGTGGATGCCGGCATGCGCCAATTGTACGAAACGGGCTGGATGCACAACCGCGTCCGCATGATCGTCGGGTCGTTCCTGACGAAGGACCTGCGGATCCACTGGTTGGAGGGGGCACGCTGGTTCTGGGATACCCTGGTGGATGGAGATTTGGCCTCCAACACCATGGGCTGGCAGTGGGCCGCCGGCAGCGGCGCCGACGCCCAGCCCTTCTTCCGCATCTTTAACCCCGTCTCGCAGAGCGAACGCCACGACCCCAACGGCGACTACATCCGGCGCTTTGTGCCGGAGATTGCCGACTTGCCGACGAAGTACCTGCATGCGCCGTGGGACGCCCCGAGCGGCGCGTTGAAAGCCGCGGGCATCACCCTTGGCGAAACCTATCCCATGCCAATGGTTGACCATAGCGACGCCCGTGAGCAGGCCCTTGACGCCTACGAACAGATCAAATAAGGGCTCATGGCCGAACGCACCTACGCCTCTACGATCAACGCTTCGCCAGACGAGGTTTTCGACTGGCACGCCCGGCCGGGCGCCTTTCAGCGACTGACCCCGCCGTGGGCACCGGTGCGGCTTGAGTCGTTTGAGGGCATTGAGGACGGCGACCGTGCCGTGATCCGGCTTGGCCCCGGCCCGCTCTCGGTGCGCTGGGTGGCCGAGCACCACAGCGTGGAGCCGGGGCGTCAGTTCGCCGACCGACAGGTGGAAGGACCGTTTGCCGCCTGGAATCATGTCCACCGGATGAACCCCGCCCCAGACGGCGGCACGCGCCTCACCGATCAGCTAACCTACAAGCCGCCGCTGGGCCCGGTCGGCGCGTGGCTCAACACGATGGTGGGCGGCCCCGAGTTGGACCGGCAGTTTGCCTACCGGCACCGCATCACGCAGCAGGACCTCCAGCTGCACCGGCGCTATAATCCCGACGACCGCTCGTTGCGGGTGGCCATCAGCGGGGCCTCGGGCCTGATCGGCTCAGCCCTTAGCTCCTTTCTCTCGACGGGCGGGCATACCGTGTACCGGCTGGTGCGGCGCCGGCCGACCAGACCGCATGAGATCTACTGGAATGTGGTCGATGGCGAAATTGAGACCAGCAAGCTGGAGGGGATGGACGCCGTAGTTCATCTGGCGGGTGAGAACGTGTTTGGCCTGTGGACCCGCCGCAAGCGGCACCGCATCTACGAGAGCCGTGCGACGGGCACGCGTCTGCTGGCTGACGCACTGGCCACCCTGGACGCTCCGCCTGACGTCTTTATTTCTGCATCCGCGGTCGGCTACTACGGCGATCAGGGGGCGACGCTGGTGCCGGAGACCATGCCGTCGCGGGGCGGAGGCTTCCTGGCCGCCGTTTGCCGAGCGTGGGAGGAAGCCGCCGAGCCAGCGGCGGCTGCGGGCATCCGTACGGTACATCCGCGCATCGGCATCGTGCTGACGCCGGCAGGGGGCGCGCTCCAACTGATGGCGCCTGCGTTCTCGCTTGGCCTTGGTGGGCGCGTGGGGGCAGCCGACCAGTATTTTCCCTGGATTACGCTGGATGACGTGCTGGGCGCCCTGTACCACCTGCTATTCACCGAGGGTGCCGCCGGCCCCTTCAACCTCACCGCTCCGGCCCCGGCACGTATGGATACGTTTACTCAAACGCTGGCCTCAGTAGTGAACCGGCCGGCAGTGCTGCGCATGCCTGCCCCGGTGGTCCGGCGCCTCGCAGGCGAAATGGCGGACGATATGCTGCTCAAAAGCATCCGCGCCGTGCCCGAGCGCCTGCAGGCCTCAGGCTACCCTTTTCTTTACACAGACCTCGGCGCTGGTCTGCGTCATCAACTGGGGCGCACGCTGGAGCCGCACGATGAAGCGGCGGCCTCGCGAGCATCCTGAACGACCCGCCACCAATGGCGCCAGGAGCTGTCGCTATGTGAGCGACGAGCCAAGCACATCAGTGACGGATTCCAGAAGGACGTCCGATTGCACAAACTGCAGACACTGGGCGAGGTCCTCACTGAACAAATGATCCTGGCTACGGTGCGGGACGGCGGCCCGGACGCGCGCATGCGCCACCTCCACCCCACGCCCCGGCCGGAGGGGCTGCCGGAAGTCGAGGGCCTGCGCCGCCGTCAGCAGCTCAATCGCCAGTACGTGCTCCACGTTGCGAAAGACGTCGAGCAGATGCAGAGCGGACACGCTGCCCATGCTTACATGGTCTTCCTGCCCCCGGCTCGTCGGGATCGAGTCAACGGACGCTGGATGGCAGAGCGTCTTGTTCTCAGATACCAGAGCCGCTGCCGTGTATTGGGGGATCATGTACCCCGAGTTGATCCCGGTATCTTCCATGAGCAGCTCCGGCAGGCCATCGTGGCCGGCCAACAGCAAATACGTGCGCCGCTCGGAGATGGCCCCAAGTTCTGCCAGGGCCAGCTTCGCGTGGTCCAGCACCAACGCCAGGGGCTGCCCGTGAAAGTTGCCGCCGCTCAAAATGTCGCCGTCCGCAAAGACGATCGGGTTGTCGGTTACGCTGTTGACTTCGCGGGCTACGACCTCCTCCGCGTACTGCAGCGCGTCCCGGCTGGCGCCATGCACCTGCGGCACACAGCGCAGGCAGTACGGGTCTTGCACCTTGCCGCAGTGCCGATGGGATTCCAGGATCTCGCTGGATTGGAGGAGCAGACGCACGTTTGCCGCCACCGCCGCTTGCCCGGGATGTGGCCGGAGCGTCTGCAAGCGCTCATCGAAGGGCGTCAGGCTACCCTGCAAAGCTTCCAGGCTCATCGCGGCAATGAGGTCGGCCAGCTGCTGTAATCGGCGGGCTTCATGCAGCACATACGCCCCGTAGGCACTCATGAGCTGGGTGCCATTGATAAGGGCCAGCCCGTCCTTTGCCTGCAGCGTAAGCGGTGCCCAGCCTTCCTCAGCCAGGACCTCAGCTGCGGGCCGCGTAGCCGTGCCCGCATCATTCCAAAACGCTCCATAGCCGATGAGCGGCAGCGCCAGATGGGCCAGCGGCGCCAGGTCGCCTGAGGCTCCCACACTACCGCGGCTCGGAATCGCAGGAATCTGATCACGCGTGGCCCAGTCGAGCAGTCGGTTAAACGTCGGAAGCGATACGCCCGAGTAGCCCAGCCCCAGCGCGTGGATCTTGAGCTGCAGCATAAGTCGACTGAGATGCTTTGGCACCAGATCGCCAACGCCTACCGCATGGCTCAGCAGCAGATTGCGCTGTAGCGGCTCGACCTGTTCGGGCGCGATCCGCTGCTGCGCCAGCGCACCAAAGCCGGTGTTGATGCCGTAGTGTCGCTCACCACGCGCCACAGCTTGATCCACGACTTCGCGCGAGGAGGCTACAGCGGACGAATCGGTGCGAAGCGCCTCAAGCGAAGCGCTCAAGTCGGCGTGCAACGAGGCTACATGAACGGTATGGAGCGGAGAAACCGTGGTTGGCATAGCCTTCAGCGTGACGTTATCGTAGAAGAGGAAGACAGCATAGCGCGGCAGAACACCTCCACGTTCCATCACATTTACATCTTGCCCTGCACTTTCCGCTGCACATCCCGTATCCTCGTTGTTCTGTGAGTCGTCTATTATCGTTTATTCACCGCCTCTCTGCCGTATGCCTGATGTCGTTATTGTAGGCGCTGGCGTGGCCGGGCTAACGTGTGCGCGGCACCTTCAGCGGGAGGGCTTGGAAGTGCGCATCCTGGAGGCCTCTGACGGCATCGGGGGACGCGTCCGGACGGATGAGGTAGAGGGCTTTTTGCTGGATCGTGGGTTTCAGGTGCTTCTCACTGCCTATCCGGAGCTCCAGGCGGAAGCTGATTACGATACGCTTAACCTCCAACCGTTTTACGATGGAGCTTTGATACGCTTCGACGGGCGGTTTCATCGCCTCGCCGATCCGTTTCGCCATCCGATGGACGCCCCGGGCATGGTGTTTTCCCCGATTGGAACGTTCTTCGACAAGATGAAGGTGGCCCGGGCGCGCGCCCAACTCATGCGGGGGGATCTGGACAGCGTCTTCGCCCGGGAAGAAATAACCACCGAAACGGCCCTGCGTGAGCGCTGGGGGTTCTCGGATCGGATGATTGACCGGTTCTTCCGCCCCTTCTTTGGCGGGATCTTCTTTGACCGCAAGCTCGAGTCGTCGAGCCGCATGTTTGAGTTCACGTTTCGCATGTTCGGTTCAGGACAGACCGCAGTACCTGCCCAGGGCATGCAAGCCGTGCCCAATCACCTGGCCGACCACCTGGCGCCCGGCACGGTTCAGCTGAACACCCCCGTCACGGCCATCAATGGAACGCGCGTGACAACCGCCGACGGGACGCAGCATGCGGCACGCGCGGTGGTCGTAGCCACGGAAGCCCCGGCGGCCCATGCGCTCCTGGGCAACGGTACCATCTCCCCAAAAAGCCGAGGCACCACCTGCTTCTATTTCGCTGCAGAGCAGGCACCGGTAGACGAGCCCATTCTTGTCCTAAATGCAGAAGACGAGGGGCCCGTCAACAATCTGGCCGTGCTCTCCAACGTCACGCCCACCTACGCCCCATCGGGCGCAGCGCTCATTGCAGCTGTGGTTGTGGGCTTACCCAACGGGTCCGCAGCAAACGTACAGGCGGACGTGGTGGCCCAATTAGCCGACTGGTTCGGCCCCGCGGTGCACGGCTGGCAGCATCTTCGCACCTACCGCATTGCGCACGCCTTACCCAACCAGACCCCCCCGTTCCTCTCCCCACCGGTGCGGAACCATCGGCTGGCGCAGGGGCAGTACGTTTGCGGTGACCACCGCGCCACAGCTTCGCTAAACGGAGCGCTGGCCTCAGGCCGGCTTTCTGCAGCGGCCGTGATGGAAGACTGGTCGGTGCTGACATCGTAGGCCCTGATATGCTTTCCCTCCTGCTGATCCACGTGGCCGCCACCCTGTTCATGTTCGGGGTGATCGTCGTCATTCAGATTGTACACTACCCGCTCTTTTCTCTTGTAGGTAAGGGAGGGTTCCCGCTGTACCAGCAGTCGCACATGCGGTTGATTACCATCGTCGTGGTCCCGCCTATGCTGATCGAACTGGTGACCGCTGTGCTGCTCGTGTGGTGGGCACCTCCGGGCGTTACAGGATGGCAGGTGGGGATCGGCCTGGTGCTGGTAGCGATTATCTGGGGATCCACGGCCCTTGTACAGGCCCCCCTCCATCAACGGCTCATGAGCGGGTTTCGGGAGCGGCTCCATCAGCGCCTCGTCCAGACGAACTGGTTGCGCACCATCGCCTGGGCCGCCCGCAGCGTGCTCGTGCTGGCGATGCTCTATGCCGTGATGGGATAAACGCCCCACCACGCACGCCGCGCAGCACGCGATACCCCAGCCCCCACGGATCCGCCTTTACCCTCGTGCATTAAGTCACCTCATTGCCCACTTACCGCGTCGTTTCGTACCCTTTGTTATGCCCACACGCCAAGAATCCAGCATTCCCCGCAAATACCAGTGGATGTCCAACGGCACACCGGTCGCCGTTCCCTATGAGCGGTTCGGGGAAGGTCCGCCCCTCCTGCTGTTGCCTGCACTGAGCACTATATCGAGCCGCGAGGAGCTCCGGGAGGTAGCCCAGCGGCTGGCTACGTCTTACACCGTGACGTTGACGGACTGGCCCGGCTTTGGCGCGTCGAATCGGCCGCTGCTGCGGTACCGGCGCGGGTTGTATCAGCGCTTTCTGCTTTCGTTTGTGCGCAAGTTCTTCGACGAGCCGCCCGCCGTGCTTGCGGCAGGCCACGCCGCCGGCATAGCTGTACGCCTTGCCAGTCGCGCGCCGGGACTCTTTTCGCACTTCGTGCTGGCCGCTCCTACGTGGCGAGGGCCCCTGCCCAGCGCTTTGGGCGGCAAGCGCCCTGCCTGGCTGGCGTTTATGAAGTGGCTCATCGAACAGCCCGTGATCGGGCCGGCGCTCTACCGCTTGAACGTCTCCCGCGGGATGATTGAGAAGATGGCCAAGCAACACGTGTTTGCCAACCCGGCTATGGTGACGCCCCGGTGGCTCGACGCCAAGGAGGCCCTGACGCAGGATGCCAACGCGCGCTACGCAACAGCCGCCTTCATCACCGGAGCGCTGGACCCCGCCCACACCCGGGAGGAGTTCCTCGGATACCTCCGGGCCATCGACGTGCCCACGCTGCTCCTCATCGGCGAAGATACGCCGGAGCGGTCGCTTGCGGAGATGGACGCGATGGCAGCCGTCGAAGGCATTGCCCACAAGCGCATGCCGGGCTCCATCGGGCTCCACGAGGAGCACCCCAGCCTTGTAGCCGAGGCGGTGCGTGGCTTTGTGCCCAACCCCGTTCCTGCGTAACCCGCCGCCCGCTGGCGCGATGACGCTCCCCCCTCCCGAGGCATCCAATGTGCACACGGTACAGGTGTGGGATGGGCAGACCTGGCATACGCTCTGCGCTCCCGATGGCGCTAACCTGCGGCAGCTGCTGCTACGCCATGGGCTGTCGCCGTATACCCGGCTCACCCAGCATGTACACTGCGGCGGGCGGGGGCTCTGTGCCACCTGTGGCGTGCGCCTTCCTGCCGATGCGCCGGCGCCCACCCACTGGCACGACCGACTCGCCGCCCGCTTCGGGTACCCCCGTCTCTCCTGCCAGATTACCGTGCGGCGACCGCTCGTCGTCCATCTGCTTCCGGAGAAGCGCATCTGGGGCACCCGACACTCCACATAACCGCCGCTCTGCTATGACCACCCAAACGCTCGACCGAGCCTCTCGCTACGCCGATGTCCGCCAGCGCCTTGATGCGCTGCTCGCCGGCGAAACGGACTGGATTTCTGGCATGGCCACCGTGGCCTGCGAGCTACATCAGGCCTTTCCCTACTTTCACTGGACCGGCTTTTACCGCGCGGTGGGCGATGAGCAGTTGCGCGTTGGCCCCTACCAGGGCACGCACGGTTGCCTCCACATTAGCTTCGACCGGGGCGTCTGCGGCGCGGCGGCGCGGCAGCAGCAAACCCAACTGGTACCCGACGTGGAGGCCTTCCCCGGCCATATCGCCTGCTCCTCCTCCACGCGCTCCGAGATCGTCGTGCCGGTGCTTACCCCGGAAGGCGAGCTGCTGGCGGTGCTTGATGTAGACTCGAACGATCCGGCAGCCTTCACCACCACCGACCAAGAACATCTCGAAGCCCTCTGCGCCCAGCTCGGCGCCCAGTTTGCCTCTGCCCCTGTTCGGTAAAACCCGTGCCTCGCTCTGCCCCCCATACCATCATCCGTGCCCGCTCGGAGACAGCGTATGCCGCCGCAGCCGATCTTATGCGGGCATACGCCAACGAGTTGGATGTAGACCTATGCTTTCAGGACTTTGAGGCGGAGCTGCAGGCGCTGGACGTGCCCTACAGTCCGCCCGACGGAAGCCTGCTGCTGGGCATGCGCGCTGGCCGTGCCGTGGGATGCGTCGGGCTCCGGGCGAAAGGCGGTCCGGCTACCTGCGAGATGAAGCGCCTCTACGTGGACCCTACGCACCGGGGCGATGGGCTGGGCGCTGCGCTATGCGAGGCACTGCTGGACGAAGGCCGCCGGCTGGGCTATGACCGTATGGTGCTCGACACCCTCCGGTCGCTAAAACCAGCTGTGGCGCTGTACCGGCGCCTCGGGTTTGAGGAGATCCCGGCCTACTACGATAACCCGCTCAACGACGTACTCTATATGGCGCGGGCGCTATAAAACCGGAGGCCTCGCACGTCCTCCTTGATGCAATCTTCGGAAACTTGAGACGGGGGCTGCGGTTTTGGTAGACTATAATTGCAAATTTTGCTGCAACCGCTCACTGCGCCTTTAAGCCCATGAAGAAGGATCTCCACCCCGAGTACAACTTTACAACGATCAAGCTCTCTGACGGCTCTGAGTTCGTCACGCGCACCACGATGGACGCCGAGGAGTACGCGTCAGAGATTGATTCCACCAACCACCCCTTCTACACGGGCAAGCGCCAGTACGTCGACACCGCTGGACGCGTGGAGAAATTCCGCCAGCGCTATGGCCTGACCAAGGACACCGACGAAGGCGACGATGATAGTGACGCGGACGCCGCCGAGGCCAGCGCAGAGAAAGAAAACGCGTAACCTGCGGTGCCCCGCAATTCGAATAGAGCGACTCTCCTCCCGGTGGGTCGCTTTTTTCGTTTCTTGCAGACGGCCCAGCCCGGGGTTTAGCTTTATCCCTGTCGGGCTACCCGTCGCACTGCCCTTGCCCCACCCTTCCCACTTTCCCTCCCTTGCATGGCTTCCCCCCGCCCGGTCGACCTGATTCGCGCCAAACGCGACGGCCAAACAATCTCCTCCGACGACCTCACCGCGTTCATCAACGCGTACACCGCCGACGACGTCCCCGACTATCAGATGAGCGCTTTTCTGATGGCCGCTTTTCTGAAAGGACTCGACGCTGACGAGACCGCTGCCCTCACCCGGGCGATGCTGCACTCCGGCACCGTGCTGGACCTCAGCCATACGCCGGGCATCAAAGTCGACAAGCACTCCACCGGAGGCGTGGGCGACAAGGTATCGCTTATCCTCGCGCCCATCGTGGCAGCCTGCGGCGTGCCGGTGCCCATGATTTCCGGCCGCGGTCTCGGGCACACCGGTGGAACGCTCGACAAGCTGGAATCAATCCCTGGGTTTCGCACGGATCTTTCCATCGAGGCCTACAAGCAGCAACTGGAAGATCTGGGCATCGTGCTTATCGGGCAAACGGCCGAGATTGCCCCCGCCGACCGCAAGCTCTACGCGCTGCGCGACGTCACCGGCACGGTGGAATGCATCCCCTTGATTGCCGCCTCCATTATGAGCAAAAAGCTGGCTGAGGGCATCGACGGCCTTGTGTTGGACGTGAAGTGCGGGCGTGGGGCCTTTATGAGCACCGAAGCCGATGCCCGGCACCTCGCCGAAACGCTGGTCTCCATCGGCCACGAGTTTGGCAAGAACACCGTGGCACGCATGACCCGGATGGACGTGCCCCTGGGCCGAGCAGTGGGCAACTGGCCGGAGATGCACGAGAGCATCCGGTGCCTGCAGGGCGAGGTTGACGGGCTGGACGATCTGATGACGGTGACGCTGGCGCTGGCCGGCGAGATGCTATGGCTGGGCGGTGAAGCTGAATCGCCCGAGGCGGGCGTTGTGCGGGCACAGGAAGCTATCGACTCAGGCGCCGCTTTTAATCGGTTTGCCCAGGTGGTGGACGCCCAGGGCGGCGACGTGGGCGTACTGCACGACCCCGCCACGCGCGCCGATACAGCTCCGGCAGGGACCGTATCCGCCCCCGCCGCTGGCTATGTACAGGCCATCGATGCCTACGCGATTGGGATGACCGCCGTCCGCATGGGCGCCGGGCGCCGCGTGAAGGAAGACGCCGTCGACCCCACCGCCGGGCTGGTGCTGCATAAAAAGCTGGGAGAACCGGTGGAGAAGGATGATACGTTGGCCACCCTGTACACGACGCATACCGACGACCTTCCCGCTTTCACCTCTGCTATTCGCGACGCCTACACCCTCACCGACACCGCGCCCGGCGCTCCAGATATGCTGCTGGGGCGCTACACGACGGAAGGATGGACCGACTGAGCCACTTATCCCCTCTGTGCATCTTTCGTGCCTTCCCTTTCGTTAGACCTTCCGTCCAAAGCGTTTATTGAAACGCCCGCTTATTCGCTCACAGCCCCCGTTTTCTTCATGTCTGTTTGGTCACGCTTCACCCGCTGGGTCAAGTCCGTCTTTGGCGGCGCCATTTCTGCTGTAGAAGACCCCCGGCTCATTCTGGAGCAAAACATTCGGGAGTTGAACGACCAGGTCCCGAAAATGAACGAAAACATCGCCACGGTGAAGGCCAACGTGATGATGCTTCAAAAGGAAGGCAACCGACTGGATCGGCAGATTGAGAGCCTTACCTCAAAAATTAAGGCCGCTATTCAGGCCGATCGGGACGACATCGCGCAGCAGTATGCCATGCAACTTGAGAAAGCCAAAGAGGAGTTGCAGCGCAACAAAGAGCAGCTCAAGTATGCCTCGGCCGCCTATGACAAGTCGCTGCAGGTTAAAAAGGCCTTCATGCGCGAGAAGGAGAAAAAGATACAGGAAGCCCGCGATGCCATGCGCGCTCACGAACGCGCCCAGTGGCAGTCGCGCGTGGCTGATGCCATGGAGCAGTTTGAGGTGTCGGGCGTGGACCAAACCCATGAGGAGATGGTGCAGCGCCTGAACGAGCAAACAGCCCGCAGCGAGGCCCGCATGGAGCTGGCGCTGGACTCGGTGGATACCGAAGCCATGAAGATTGAGGAAGACGCTGAATCGCTCCGCGCCGCCGAGCTCGTCAAGCAGTTCAAGATGGAGATGAACATGGACGCGGATGAGAAAGCCCCGGCCAAAGAGGAAGCTACCGAAGGCCAGGTCGAGCTCCCCGATGAGCCCGTGCGCGAGGAAGGCGAGAAGACGATAGGCAAAGAACGACGCCGTACGCAGTAGCAGCGCTGACACGTCCTCCGAGCGTTCCGTGTAGCGCACTCGATGAACTCTGGCCATGCACACGTGCAACCACCCCATGACGAACGAGGAGTTCGAACGCATCAAGGAAGAAGAGAAAGCGCATCTGCGTGAAATCCGCAAGCTGCGCACCATGGCGAAGCAGCTCCGCGCCAAACGGTCGGTGCAGGCCGCGCTGGAGCGGATGCTGGATGGCTCCCGTGAAGTGCTGGACACCCACGACGAGATGGTGCGCCGGCTGGCCGTTGAAACGGCCCGGCACGAAGCCCGACTGGATCTTGCTCTGGAGGATACCCCGCCCCCACCAGCAGACGCCCGGGCCGCTGACGGCGACCCACTGGAAGACCTGGACGATGCGTTGTTAAAAGCCCGTGCCCGGCAGTTACTGGAGCGGATGACGGCCGCTGAGGCTGAGTCCACGACTGACGATGCGTCCGGTGCGGAGCCGCCACAGCCCCCCGCCACCGACCCGCCTCCCACCGACCCGCGCGCAGCCGACCAGCAAGGCGACGAACCGCCGCCCCGCAAAACCCTCGGTCGGTCCCGTTGACGTCGACCTCTCCATCGTTCCTTTTCGCTCTGGCACCCCTGTTCAGATGAGTTCTTCGGAAGAGATCAACTACACGAAGGAAGCCCTCTTCCTCCCGTGGAATTTGATCTTCATCGTAACCAGCGTGCTCATCGCCGCCACGGTAGGATGGCAAAGCGGCATTCCGTGGCTGTTCGAACTGCTGTTGACGCTGGCCGCCGGGGGCGAGCTGCTCTACCTCGGCACGATGCCGCAGCAGGAGCGCTTCCGGCGGTACATTCGGTCCAAGAAAGCCGAGGCCCACGCTCCTCCGTCTAATAAAGAGATCTACCGGCTGCTCTCGGACGTGAGTCAGCGGCGGTACGCGAAGCTCCGAAAATTGCGGGACGAGATTGCCGTCAATTACCGCAAGCTGAGCTACGCCTCCCAGGGCCTCCTCGATAGCCACGTGCAGAAGCTCGATGGGCTGCTCGACTCGTACCTCAACCTGACCTACCAGAAAGAGCGCTACGAGCGGCACACCCGCTCGGCCACTCAGCTTGACGTAGAAGATGCCATCGCGCAGTTGCAGGAAGACATGAAGGACGACTCGCCCCGCGTCCGCGCCATCAAGGAGCGCCGCCTGCGCATCCTCAAGCAACGCCTCCAGCGCTTTCGGCACGGGCGCGAGAACCTGGCCATCATCGACGCGCAACTGGAGACCATCGAAGATGTGGTGCGCTACATCCACGAGCAATCCATGACGCTCCGCAACCCGGAGGAAATCACGTTTCAGCTGGACATGCTGCTGGACGAAGTGCACGAAACGGAGGCGTCGGTGGACGAGATCGAGGCCGTGTTCGCGCAAACGGGTAGCCTGCTCGATGACGTGGCCGACGACCTGGATGTCCCGGACGCCCCGGACCAGGCCCCGCTTGATCTGCCCGACGCCTCCGAGCAGGACACGTCCGAACGATCGGAGCGCCGCCAGCAGCTCCGCAACTAAGCCCTTTCACCGTTACCCCTTCCCCCCACATGGAGTTCGACGCCTTGCAGTACACCCGTGACGACGACGGTATCGTCGTCATGACAATCAACCGGCCCGATGCCCTAAATGCACTAAACACGGCCGTGATGGATGACCTCGACCGCGCTTTTCGGACCGCGCGGTCTGACGACGCCGTGCGGGGCGTGGTGCTGACGGGCGCCGGGGAAAAGGCCTTCGTGGCCGGCGCTGATATCGCGCAATTTCCCGATCTGGACGCCGTCAGCGGGCACCGCTTTGCGGCACGGGGACAAGCCGTATTCAACCGGATTGAGCAGATGACGAAGCCCGTCGTCGCTGCCGTTAACGGCTTCGCTCTCGGTGGGGGCTGCGAACTGGCCATGGCCTGCCACCTGCGCGTAGCGTCTGAACAGGCCCAGTTTGGCCAGCCCGAGGTGAACCTTGGCATCCTGCCCGGCTACGGCGGCACGCAGCGCCTGCCACGCCTCGTCGGGCACGGCATTGCCACCGAGCTGATCCTCACGGGCCAGCGTATCGGCGCCGACCGGGCCCACGCCATCGGCCTGGTAAACCGCGTGGTAGCCCCCGATGCATTGCTGGACGAGGCCCGCGCCTTGGTGGGCACCATTGCCTCCAAAGCACCGCTGGCCGTGGCCATGGCGCTCCAGGCGCTACGGGCCAGCGATCAGCCGCTCGCGGATGGACAGCGCTATGAAGCCGCTCTCTTTGGGCAGGCCTGCGCAACGGACGACTTTCAGGAAGGCGTGGATGCCTTCTTGAACCGGCGCAGCCCCGAATTCTCTGGTGCCTAACCCTGTGCTTCCCCGCCGTGTGGCGACCCTTGAGGCTTCATGGAACTGGCTGTCATCGTCCTGCTGCTCCTGCTGAGCGCGTTCTTCTCCGGCTCGGAGATCGCATTCGTGTCGGCCAATCGCCTGCGGGCTGAGATGGCGGCCCGCCGCGGTGGGTTTTCGGGGCGCCTGGTGCAGCGGTTTCTCGATACGCCTGGCATGCTGCTGACGACCACCCTCGTAGGCAACAACATTGCCCTCGTCGTCTACTCTACGCTGATGGCGTTCTACCTGGAGCCGACGTTCGCCCGATTCTTCGGTGAGGTGCTGGGGCAGGAAGCCGGGCTGGAGGCGTCCATCCTAACGGCCCAAACGATTGTGGCCAGCGTGCTTGTGCTGTTTTTGGGAGAGATCATCCCGAAAACCATCATGCGCGAACACGCCGATCGGCTCGTCCCTGTCCTCGCCCTGCCGCTGCGCATCACCTACTACGCGCTGCTCCCGCTCATCTGGCTGGCCAGCGGCGCCTCTAATGTGCTCGTACGCCTCCTACGCGCCGATGCCGCCTCCCTCTCGCAATACTTGCGGCAGGACCTCGAACTGCTCATTCAAGAAACCACGGAGCGCGGCGAACTGGACCTGGACGAGGAGGAAAGCACCATCCTGTCGAACGTGTTTGCCATGAGCACGAAGCGGGTAAAGGAGTCGATGGTCCCCCGCACCGATATCGAGGCTATCGAGTGGACCGCGACGCTGGAGGAGGTCCGGCAGCGCTTTATCGAAACGGGCCATTCGAAGCTGCCCGTGTATGAGGGCAATATCGACCACATCGTGGGGGTCGCCTTTGCCTATGACTTCTTCCAGCAACCATCCTCGCTGCGTGACCTGATGCGGGACGTCCGGTTTGTGCCCGAGACGAAAGCATCGAAGATCCTCCTCAAGGAATTTCTAAGCACAAACTCGTCGATCGCCATTGCCATTGACGAATACGGTGGGACGGCCGGACTTATCACGCGCGAGGATTTACTGGAGGAACTGTTCGGCGATATTCAGGACGAGTTCGACATGGAGGACGAAGGGCTGCAACAGGTGGCCCCGGGCACGTTCCTCGTGAGCGGAGCGATGCCGCTGGATACATTTGCCGAGAAGACGGACATTGCGCTTCCCACCGGCGAATACGAGACGCTGGCAGGCTATCTGCTGGAGCGCGTGGGGCGCATCCCTGAAGCCAACGAGCGCTTCAGTTTTGACGATTGCCACTTCACTATCGAACGGGCCACGGCACATCGAATCGATCTGGTGCGCGTCCGTTACGATCCCAACGCGTGACGTAATCCCTGCGCACATGCTCCATCCTACACCCAGCTACGCCTCCAGCCCACCTCGGCGGCCAAAGGCCAGTACCAGCTTCAGATGCGTCAGCAACAACGGGATCACCGGCAGGTCTTCAAGGCGCTCGGTGGGCGTTTCCGGAAGTCCAGGCGGGCTGACCCGCCCCATCCACAGCGCCATTTTTTCGCGTAGCGCGTGCTCGCCAGGAAACTGACCTTCCGGGAAGTGCACGGTGTAAAAGGCTTGCTTCCGTTCCAGCCGCTGATAGATCTCTTCATTCTCATCCAGCAGCGAAGGATCTTGCTCTTCGATGATCGCCCCGCCGATGAGGTAGTCGCGATACGTGTACGGCAGGTCCAACAGCGTGTCCACTACCGTGTCGCGTACGTCAGGCGCATCTTGCAACCCAACCTCCGCCGCACGCGCCGAGGTCGTGGCCACGAGGGACAGGGTTTCCTCCGCCACCACATCGGGGTCTGGCTGGGCCGTGCGCATGCTTTGCAGCACCTCACGCGCCAGATCTTGCGTGGTGCCTATGATACCGATGGTTGAGAACGCGATGCAATCGGCCACGCGCTGCACTGTAGCGGTGTGGGCGTCGGAAGTGGCAGGCGAGTCGTTGGGCATGAGAGCGCGGGGGGAATGAGCAAATCAGGCCGGCGCTGTGACCGGTAGGGGCGGCGTCAGTTTGCCGACGGCGGATCCGTCCGACGGTAATCACCGCTCTGCCCACCCGTCTTGGCGCGCAGATGTATATCGGTAATGGTGATGTCTTTTGTAATCGACTTGCACATGTCGTAGATGGTCAGGCCCGCCATCGACACCGCGGTGAGGGCCTCCATCTCGACGCCCGTCGCCCCCACGGTGCGTGTGTAGGCCCGGATGTCGACCGCGTGCTGCTCCTCATTCAACTGAAATTCGATCTCTACTCCGTGCACTGAGACGTCGTGGCATAGCGGGATCAACTTGCTGGTCTGCTTCGCCCCCATGATGCCCGCAATTTGCGCAGTCGTCAGCACATCGCCCTTGTCGACCTGATTTTCCTTCACCAGGCGAAACGCATCAGCGCCCAGCAGCACGCGGCCGCGGGCGACGGCCGTGCGGATGGACGACTTCTTTTCGGAAATATCGACCATGCGTGCGCCACCTTCTGGCGTGACGTGGGTGAGCGTTGGCGTATCGGTGCCCATGGGTATACAGGGGTATGTGGTAAAAATGCAGCCGCGAGAACAGAAGCGATTGCAAGCAACAGACCACAAAGGGCTGTGTTGCAGCGCGACAAAAATGTAATACTGCCCGCTTCGGCGGCCGGCGGGGGTGCACCCTACCCTTCCGCTATCGGTATCGGCATGGTGTACAATCATTCAACTGGAGGCGTTTATGGCCACTCGTATTCTACTTTTCACCGGGAAAGGAGGGGTGGGAAAGACCACCTGTGCGGCTGCTACGGCCCTAAAGCTGGCGCAGCAGGGGAAACGGACACTCATTCTCTCGTCTGACCCAGCCCATAGCCTCGCCGATGCGCTGGATCAAGACCTGGGCCCTGAGCCGCAGGAGATCGCGGAGCATCTGTACGCCCAGGAGATCGATCTGTATTACTCCATGCAGAAATACTGGGGGAACGTGCGCCAGTTGATGCTCACGGCGTTTCGGTGGCAGGGCGTGGAAAAAATTGCGGCCGAGGAAATGGCGGCCCTGCCGGGGATGGCGGAAGCGTCGGCGCTGCTATGGTTGGAAAAGTTTGAGGAGGAAGATGATTACGACGTGATTGTGGTGGACAGCGCGCCTACAGGCGAGACGCTGAGCCTGCTCACCCTGCCACAGGCCACGCAGTGGTGGATCTCGCGGGCCCTCCCCTTCCAGAAAACCGCCATCAAGACGTTTGGCTTTGGCGTGCGCAAAACGACGGGCATCCCGCTGGACAAGGGGTACGAGGAGCTGGATACGCTTTTCGGTAAGCTACAGCGCATCCAACAAGTGCTGGGCGACCCGGACGTAAGCAGCGTGCGCCTGGTGATGAACCCAGAGCGCATGGTCATCCGGGAGGCGCGGCGGGCGTACACGTATCTGCAGCTCTACGGCTATGCTGTAGACGCGGTAATCGTGAACCGCATCTTACCCGAGGACGAGCTGGGAGCGGCGCTCCAGAACTACGTGACGGCACAGGCGGCTTACCTCGACGAGATCGAGCAGAGCTTCGCCCCACTCCCCATTTTGCGCGTGCCGCACCTCGGCGAGGAGGTGTTCGGCAAAGCGCTCCTGCAACGCATTGCGGACGGAATGTATGCGGAGCATGACCCCGGGGCGATACTCCACACGCAGCGCACGTTTGACCTTACGGCCGACGGGGATGGCTACGAACTTGCACTTCATTTGCCCTTTCTTCATACTGAGACCTTCGAGGTCCAGCAATATGGTGACGAGCTGGTCGTGCAGGTGCACAATCAGCGCCGCCACTACCAACTTCCCAACTTTCTCTCCTACTACACGCTGACGGATACCGCGTTAAAGGATGACTGGCTCCGGGCGCGCTTCGATCCACCAGACGATGAGACGCTGGCCACCTCATAGCTTCGCCCTCATGCTACGCCCCCTTGTGCCCTCCCACTTACTTCCCTCTCCCCATGTTTGTACCCAGTGCGCTGCTGAAGCAGCTCTACACCTTCGGAAGCCTCGAGAATACCGACCGCGGGGTGCAGTTCGGTATCAAGAACCGGCTCAGCGACGCCACCGTCACCGAGGTCATAAAGGTAGCCGTGGGCGGGAGCGCGCTTTCACTTGAAGAGGTGGAACTGCGCGATAGCGACGGCAACCGGTACGCAGCCACGGCCATCAGCAAAGAGAACCCTCTTGACTTTCCGCTACGAGAAACCCTGACGGTGCAGACGGCGCACCCGAACCTTCCAAAGGGGAAGCACAATATTGAAATCGTGGTGCGCGCCAAACCCTTTGGCAAGTTGAAGCTGGCCGTTGAAGATAGTCTTCGGGAGCAGGATGATGCGCTGACCCGGATTCCCCGCGACCCCAGCGATGACTACTGTGACGCCGCCATTGAGGAGCGGCAGCGGTTTATCGAAAACTACGCGGGGATGGACCTGGAGCACGTGCCACAGTTCACATTCCCCGCTCAAGACATGAAGGGGAACTGCGAATCGCTTGTGGGGGCCGCACAGATTCCGTTGGGCGTAGCCGGCCCCATCCACATCAACGGTGAGGAGGCGCAGGGCGAGTTTCTGGTGCCGCTGGCCACCACCGAGGGCACGCTCGTGGCGTCGTACAACCGGGGCATTAAGGTCGTCAACCTGAGTGGGGGCGCGACCTGCACGGTGGTTGGCGATGCCATGCAACGCGCACCGGTGTTTGTGTTCGCGTCTGGCCGCGAAGCGCGCGACTTTGTGGATTGGGTACACGAACACATGGATCGCATCCGTGAGCAGGCGGAGGCAACCTCCAGTGTAGCAGAGCTGCAATACGTTGACCCCTACCTGGCCAACAAATTCGCCTACCTCCGCTTCAACTATTCCACCGGCGATGCCGCAGGCCAAAACATGGTGGGCCGGGCCACTTTTGCGGCGTGCGGATGGATTATAGATAACTACGACGGTATTGAGCACTTTTACCTGGAGTCCAACTTTGCGACGGACAAGAAAGCCTCCCAGGTAAACATCATGCGGACCCGCGGTAAGCGCGTCACCGCAGAAGTCGTGGTCAAGCGCGAGGTGTTGGAACAGCACATGCGGGTGGTACCCGAGAGCCTGGCCTACCACTGGGGCGTAGCCACGGTTGGGGCCTTCTTCTCGGGAGCCAACAACAACGGCGCGCATTCGCCCAACGCCATTACGGCCATGTTCATCGCTACCGGACAAGACGTAGCCAATGTTGCTGAGTCATCCGCTGGAATCCTGTATTCCGAAGTCACCGAAGATGGCGATCTATATACGTCACTCACCATTCCTTCCCTCATCGTAGCCACGTACGGCGGTGGTACGGGCCTGGCCACGCAGCGCGAGTGCCTCGAAATGATGGGCTGCTACGGAAAAGACAAGGTGCGCAAGCTGGCCGAGATCATAGCCGGCGTAGCACTGGCCGGCGAGTTGTCCCTGGGCGCCGCGATCTCGTCTTCCGACTGGGTCTCGAGCCATGAGGCCTATGGGCGCAACCGATAAGCGCCGCCTTCCCGCTCATCCCCTCTTCTGTTATGCGTACGCTTGTCGATACCACCCCGGCGCCCGACTTCACGTCTGTGCGCGCCGACGGGCAGACCCTTTGCACCGTGCCCGACCTTTTTGCGTTTGGATTGACGCGTAACACCACGGGCGTGTGCGCCTCTACCAAGCGCGGCGGCTCTTGGCACGCCACCTCCCCGGCGGCTATGGAGGCGCAGGTGCGGCGGCTGGCGCTCGGCCTGCACGCCCTGGGCGTGGAGCGTGGCGACCGCGTAGCTCTTCACGCCGAGAGCAGCACCCAGTGGCTTATTGTGGACCAGGCCCTGGCGGCCATGGGCGCCATCAGCGTGCCGCTCTACCCGACACAGCCGGGCGATCAGATTAAGTACATTTTGTCGAATGCAGGCGCGGTAGCATACGTCGGCTCTACCGCCGACCTTTTCGCTTCCGTTGCGCCGCATCTCGATGACCTCCCTGCACTGGAGGTGCTGGTAGGACTACGCGGCAGCTTTCACCCGTCGATGCACAGGTTCGCCGATGTGCTTGACCAAGGGGTGGCGGTAGAGCAGCAACACCCCAAACAATTTGAAACCTGGCGTGCCGCCGTGGAGCCCGATGATCTCTACTCCTTCATCTACACCTCGGGGACTACCGGCAAGCCCAAGGGCGTGATGCTGACGCACCGCAACCTCGTCTCCAACGTGCTGGCCTCCCTGGAGCGGATGCCCTTTGGCCCGGAGGAGCACCGAGGCCATCGGGTGCTCTCGTATCTACCCCTCTCACACGTATTTGAGCGGATGCTCTCGCTCCTCTACCTCTACATCGGCTTCCCGATCTACTTCGTTGAGGACTTCGAGGAGTTTCTGGATGATGTGCAGACCGTAAAGCCTGTGCACTTTTCTACCGTGCCGAGGCTCCTGGAGAAGGTGTACGAGAGCGTGCGGGCCAAAGCGCACCGCATGACGGGCTTTCAGAAAGCAGTTGGCACGTGGGCCGTGGAGCTCGCTACCGATTACGATGTGGACCGGCGCCAGAGCCTGGCCGAGCAAGCACAGCACGCCATGGCCGACCGGCTGGTATTCAGCGAGATCCGTGCGCTCTTTGGCGGCAACCTGATAGGCATTACCAGCGGCGGAGCGGCGCTGGCCCCGAAGATCATGAACTTCATCAACGCCCTCGGCATCTTTTGCGGGCAGGGCTATGGGATGACCGAGACCTCGCCCGTAATCTCGGTCTATCATCCGAAGCACCTGAAGGCGGGCTCCGTGGGCACCCCCCTGCGGAACGTGCGGGTGCGCATCGCCGATGACGGGGAGATCCAGACGAAAGGCCCCAACGTGATGCAAGGGTATTACAAGCTACCGGGCAAAACAGCGGACGTGTTCACCGACGACGGTTGGCTCTGCACCGGCGATATCGGGCGGATGGATCGTGAGGGCCACCTGTACATCACCGATCGCAAAAAAGCCCTCTTCAAGCTCTCTACCGGCAAGTACGTGGCACCGCAGCCCATCGAGTCGAGCCTTGCTTCGCATCCTCTGATCGACCAGGCTGTGGTGGTAGGAGCCGGCCGGAAGTATTGCGGGGCTCTGATCGTACCTAACATGGAGGCGCTTCGCGCGGACGGCCTCATTTCCGATGATGCCGCAAGGGCTGAAGTCCTGCAGCACGAAGCGGTACAGGAGGCCATTCAGAATGCCATTGGCGAGACCAACAAGGGGCTCTCTCCCTGGGAGCAGGTGAAGCAGTTCCATCTCCTGCCAGACCCCTTTACCATTTCGAGTGGCGAGCTTACACCTAAGATGAGCCAGCGGCGATCCGTAATCCACAAGCGGTACGCCCGGGACATCGATGCGATCTATGACGCCTGAGGCGCACAACCCTCAAGCGGTAGGACGCGTTCGTCGCTTATCTCCCGCCGTTCGTCCCGCCGCCGCTCGGGCCCGCGTCAAACCAAACCCCCCGCGGTAAGGTACGACGGGTATCCCCGCGATGAATCTGCCCGCTTGTATGCCGGACCGCCCCTCCACATCTTCCTCCTCCGCTCCGGATGGCACGGACGCCCCAGATGCGCAGTCGCCGTCAGGAAACGGACAGATGCCCGCGCGCGCAGACCATACGGCCAGAGATACATCCGAGGCGCCTGGTGGACGCAAGCAGGAGCCGACCCAGGAGCCCGTCGACGACGTCCGCCCGCCCGGCACGCCCAAACAGACCTTCAAGTGGGATCCCCTGGCCGTGTACAAAGGGGCGGTGCGGCGTTTCTTTACCGTCTACCGGCACGTCATCGGGCTGCTGCTGGGCGGAATGGTGGCGTATGCGCGGTCCCTGCCGCCCGAGCTCCGCCGAGGCTTCCGGGCGATTGGGCCCCGCATCGCCGGGTGGATAGCCAAGTTCTTCGTCAAGCGCTCCATCGTAGCGCTGCCCTTTCCCGAGCAGCTACGGCGACGGCTGGAGATCCTCGGGCCCACGTTTATCAAGCTCGGGCAGGTGCTGGCCATCCGCCGCGACCTGTTGCCGAAGGCCGTCACCGACGAACTCAGCAGCCTCTTCGACCGGCTCCCGCCCATTGCGCCGGAGCAGGTTTATGCCATCGTAGAGCGCGACTTTGGTAAACCTGCCGATGAGCTCTTCGCCTTTTTTGACTCGGAGCCGCTGGGGGCAGGCTCTATTGCGCAGGCCCATCAAGCCACCACGCAGGAAGGTGCGGATGTCGTGTGCAAGGTCATCAAACCGGGCATTCGCGAGGCCATTAGTTATGATCTGAAGCTGCTGGAGTTTGTCGGCGTCATTCTCCAGTGGCTGATCCCAAAGTACCAGCCCGAGCAGATCATCCAGGAGTTTATCACCTATACGCAAAAAGAGGTCGACTACTCCTTCGAAGCGGACAATGCAGAGATCTTTGCCGCCAACTTTAGCGATATGCCGGGCGTCGTCTTCCCGAAGATCTACCGCGACTTGACGTCGAAGAATGTGCTCACTATGGAGCGCATTCGGGGGTTTGCGCCAGGGGCCCCGCGGACGGAGGAGCTTACCGAGGACGAGCGAAAGCGCGTGGTCGACCTTGGCGCGGCCTCCATTATTCGCATGCTCTACAAAGATGGCTTCTTTCACGCCGATTTGCATGCGGGCAACCTCATGATTATTCCGGGCCGCCCGATCCGCATCGGGTTTATTGATTTCGGAATGGTTGGGCGGTTCGGGCAACAGACCCGGCACCGCCTGATGTATTACTTCTACGCCCTTGTGCGTGGCGATGTAGAAGGGGCCTCGCGCTACCTCATGGACCTGGCGCGCCTGGGCGAGGGGGCCGATCCACAAGGCTTCAAGCGTGCGGTGGAGGACCTCTCTCGCCGGTTCATCATGCAGGGCGCCAGTAGCGACTTTAGCATCGCCGAGCTCATCATAGCCTCGCTAAACCTGGGTGGGAAGTACAATGTGTTTTTCCCCGTCGAAATGACCTTGATGGTAAAGGCGCTGGTGACGTTTGAGGGCGTCGGCCGCACGCTGGACCCCGACATTAACATCTCCGCCGTGTCCGAGCGGCATGTCGCATCTATCTTTCGCGAGCGGTTCGACCCGCGCGTGCTTGGGCGTGAAGTGCTGCGCAACGCACCGGAGGTCGTCGACCTGTTTGTTCGATCGCCCCAGTTGCTGACCTCAGGAGCCAAGTACCTGGAAGAAGCGATGAACAGCCGCGACTCGCGTAACCCCATCGCGGGGCTGCGGAGCGGCATTCTTTCAGGCGCCTGCATTGTGGGTGGGGCGCTGGCCATTGTGCAGGATGGGCCGGTCGTGCTATGGGTTGTGCTTTTCGTACTTGGCTTTGTGCTGGCCGTCTTCGGTGGCAGTGACTGACCACGCCTTACCTCCCTCTCACACACGTGCTCCTTCCGATGCCCCCTTCCCCCTCCCCTTGGTCCGACCTCAGCCTTTCGCTCGGCGAAGAAGATCTTGACGCGCTCTATGAGCCGTTCGATCCGCTGCAGGCCGACCCGGTGGATCTGCCGATGTTGCCTCCTACCGGCCAGCCCGGCGATCCTATTGACTGGGCCTACCTCTACAGCCTGCTCGATGAGGTATACGAAGACATTGCCGATCACTACTTCCGTGCCGAACTGATCGGTGCGGATAAGCTCATGGATGAGGGGCCGCTGATTGCCGCACCCAACCACAGCGGCACCGCCTTTCCACACGATGGCGTCATTCTGGACCTGATGCTGTGGCGCCGGGACGGCTATCGGCGCGACCGCAAGTTTCGTTCGGTTTTCTCGCCGAAGCTGGCAGCCACCTGGTGGATGCGCCTCTACACGTTGGATAATTGGTGGCGTCGCTGCGGCGGCGTAGACATGACGTTTTCCAATTACGACCACCTCTTGGAGCGCGGCGAACGCGTCATTCATTATCCGGAGGGCATTCCGGGCATCGGGAAAGGGTTCACCAAGCGCTACCAACTCCAGCACTTCCACTCCAGCTTCATCGTGCTGGCTGCCAAGCACGACGCCCCCATCTACCCCGTCAGCGTCGTGAATGCGGAGTGGGTAAACCCGACGAGCTTTACCTTTGACCCCATCGACCGGCTGGGCGACCGGCTCCTCGGGCTCCCGTTCTTTCCGCTACCTATTGCACTGCTGGCGCTGGTCTTCCCGTTTATCTTTTATTTCGCCTTCCCAAGCCGGATGGTCTTCGAGATCGGCGACCCGATCGACGCCCGGGCCGTGCTCCGGTCCGAAGGCTGCGACGACTTGAAGAACCCCGAGCGCGCCGAGTTGATGCGGGCGGCCGAGCGCATCCGGCAGGAATCGCAGCGCAACCTGGATGCCGCTGTGCAACGGCACGGCGACAAACCGTGGGACCTGAAGGGGCTGTGGCGGGCTCTCAAGCAGGCCAAAGGCCGCCGCAGTCGCATTCTACCTACCGGATGGCCGTTCACGGTGGTGAGGCACGACCGCGACCGGCAGCGCCCGGCAGCCAAAAACACTGTACATGCGATTCTCCGGGACCTTGACGTTGGCGCGTTTTACCTTCCCTTCGGATGGTTAATCTTAGCCCTTTCGCGTGAGCTTCGCGAGCCCCCCTACGGCTACCGCGGGCTTTCCGCTGAGGAGCGCATGGTGCGCGAGGGCAGCTACCGATGGTCGCTGGCCAGCAACCCGCTCCCGTCCCGCGCCTCTATTGAGGGCGACGCACCTGAGGCGGGCCCGAACGGTGACGCCTAAATCAACCTTACGCCGCTTTCGCCGCCTGCGGACCCGTAGCGGCTGCCTGAGGGGCCGTAATACGATCAAGCGTACGATCTAACCGGTCAAGCACCTCGGTTGCTTGCTCTACCGGATTGCCTGCAGCGGCCGCCGCTGAGCCTGTGTCAAACAGCCGGCGGGTCGTGTCGTCTGTTACGGAGCGGCGGAGGCGGAGCCCGTGGCGGCCCAGCTTGCGGTTGATCACCGCAGCGTTTTCATGCAGGTAATCGAGGGTGCTCCGGTAGGCGTACTCGCAGACCTCGTAGCGGTTGGAGAAGCTAAAGATGTTGGAGAAGAAGAGCCGCGGGTCGTCCATCCGGGGCTCGATCCGGATGAGGTCTGCGTCCGGGTAGGCATAATCGTACGTCCGGAAGCCGGTGTTCATGCGCGAGTAGATGAGCGCCCGAAACGTCTGTGAGAGCACGGCCGGAAGGCCCCGCGCCACGAGCTGCTCTTCCATCCCCTCGGTAATGGAGTCGCGAAGGTCCACCGGCACGATGGGGTTGATGCAAAAGAGCAGGTTGACTCCGGCCTCCAAGGCCACACTGGCATGCACCGTGCGGCGGGCAACACCATCAATGTAATGCGTACCGTCAATTTCCACCGGGCAATAGAAGCCCGGCAGGGCCGTAGATGCCTGCACAGCCTTTGATATGGGCACGTGCTCCGTGTCAGCCCCGCCAAACGTGGTGACCTCCGCTGAGTCCAGGTGCATGGCCACAATGCGAAGCGTGCGCTGCAAGGACCGAAAATCGTTGGTCCGGCCCTTCGCTGAGAGGATAGCTGCAATGTGCTGCCCCAGCGGCTCATTCGTGAAGAGCCCGACGGGCAGTGCGCTCGAGATGCCGCCGGCCAGAGCGCCAAACAGCGAGATGTCCCAGGGCCGTGCTACTTGCGTACGTACGGCATCCCACACAACCGCCGGGAGCCGACCCAGGCGATAGGCATACTCCCCCACCGCCGGCGTGAAGAGCATTTCAGGCTTTACATTGAGCAGCGGATCGGCCTGGTTAACCACCGCCCGGCTCATGGTACGCGGAGAGATGCCGTTGGCCAGCAGAGACGAGATCAGCGCACCAGAACTCACGCCTACGTAAACATCCAACGCAGCCGTATCGAGCCCCGGAATACTGTCCTCGAGCGCGCAGAGGGTGCCGATCTCGTAGAGCGCGCCCTCAATGACGCCACCCGCGCAGGCCAGGCCGGTTTTGGATGGAGAAGCCGTTTTCATTTGGGTTGTGTCTATTTTTAATTGGAAGCGCTTCCTCTATCCCGCGCAAAAAAAGCACCGGGCCGCTCCCGGTGCCGTAGGTTTCGTTAAGTGGAGCGCTTACGACTGCTGGTCCTTATCCAGGGCCTTCGTCAGCTGCTCCACCTTCTTTGTCAGGCGGTCTACCTGCTGGCTCAGTTTTTTGACCTCTGATTGTGTGGGCACCCCAAAACGCTCCAGCGCTACCTCCACGGTTTCTGCGATGGTGGACTGCACGCGCTTCGAAAGGGCCTGCTGCTGTTCGGTAGCAGCCTCGGCGACCTCTGCTACCTGCTCGCGGCCTTGCGCCTCGTAGGATTTTCCCTTCTCGATCAGGCTATTGAAGAGCTTGGTGCCCTCCTCTTCCGCGGCAGACATCGCACCGAGTCCGGCCAGCCATACCTCACGGCCACGCTCCGTGAGTTCCTCTGGCAACGACCCTTGCCCTTTCGTCTTTTTTTCCTTCGTGCCTTTTTTCTTCGCCATGGTGTCCTCTTGGGGGAATGGTGAAAAGCTAACAGACAGCGCTTGCTTACCTAAGATGATACGTGTACATGAAATAGTCGTCCGGCGGTCCCGCTATAGCTTACGCGGGAGGGTCTCCAACACGGGGCTTCACGAGCCATTGGTGGCATCGCCGTTACCCCCGTTGGCACGCGCGACCAGCCCATCAATCGTTTCCTCCAAGTCGCGCAACTGGTCCTGCAACTGGTCGATATCCTCGCGGGAGGCTATGTGCGCCAGGCCGGGCAGGTTCTGCACTGACGGCCCCACCAGGTCGTCGATACTGCTGCGCACCTGAGCAATGCCGGAGTCCAGCACATCGGAGCCTCGGCGCAGCAGCGTGTGGAGCATATCCGGCGTAAGGGTGGCACTCCCGCGCCGCCCTTCTTCCAGGATTACGTTCGTCAGGGTCTGCGCGGTGATATCTTCCCCGGTCACATTGTCAATAACCTTTACCGTCTCGCCCTCTTGTACAAGCGCGGCTACATCACGCAGCGACACATAGGAACTGGCCTCCAGGTCATACAGCTTGCGGTTTTCGTAGCGTTTGATACGGCGCATACTAAGGAAGAACTAATGCCAGAAAATACAGTGATTACATAACGCGGTGCGTCAATATGTTCCGTGTGCCCTCGCTGGCTGACAAGCAGCAGGCCTTGGGAGGCCGGCCTGAGGGACCTACGTGGTCGGTAGCCGCGAGGCAGTGATCAGGTACCTCCGCCCCGATCTACAACAAGCGTCACCGGCCCATCATTCACCAGGTGCACCTGCATCAGGGCGCCAAACGTGCCTGTCGCTACAGTCGGCTTCACGTACGCGCCGATCGCCTCCACAAAGTGCTCGTACAGGGCCTCTGCAGGGCCCGGCGCCGCAGCGTCACCAAAGGAGGGCCGGTTGCCGCTGGATACCGCATCGCCGTACAGCGTGAACTGCGGCACCACCAGCACGCCACCGCCGATGTCTACTACCGAGTCGTTCATCCGGCCGTCGGCATCAGCGAAGATACGCAGGTGTGCACACTTCCGGGCGAGCCAGTCGGCATCCTCCGCGGTGTCGTCAGTGTGGACGCCCAGCAAGATGAGCAGCCCCTGGGCGATGGTCCCGACGGGGACATCCTCAACGGTGACGATGGCTTCACGGACGCGTTGGACAAGTGCACGCATGGCAAATGGCGTTGATAAAGAAGCAGGAACAGACGATCCGCAGGTCGCTCACGGGCGGGCTGCGGCAGCTGCTGGATAGGTTTGGAGGAAGTCGACAAAGGCCTGTAAGGCACGTCCGCGATGGCTAATCCGGTTTTTTTCGTCGGGGGGAAGCTCGGCAAACGTCCGCTCATAGCCCTCGGGTACGAACAGGGCGTCATAGCCGAACCCATGGGTCCCGCGCTCCTCCGTGAGGATACGCCCGCGGCAAACGCCTTCAAAGAGGCGCACGGTGGTTCCGTCATGAAATGCAAGCACCGTCCGAAACTGCGCGGTGCGATGGGGCTGCCCCTTCAGCGCCGCGAGCAGCGCCGCGCGGTTCGCTGCATCATCCGCCCCCGGCCCAGCGAACCGCGCCGAATGCACTCCTGGGCGGCCATCCAACGCTTCTACTTCCAGCCCCGTGTCGTCTGCCAGCACGGTGGTGTCGACGGCTTCAAACCACTCGACGGCTTTTTTTCGCGCATTGCCCTCCAGTGTGGGCGCATCTTCAACCACTTCTGGAGGCTCCTTCACATCGGTTGCCGTGCGGAGGTCTACCGACCAGTCAGCGAGCAGCGCGCCCAGTTCCTTTGCTTTATGCGGGTTACCAGTGGCCAGGGTGAGTGCAAACGGAGCTTCCATGAGGCGTAGGCGCTGAGGAGGATGAAGTAGGGGGCTGCGCGATCGTCTCCACAGAAACTTTAGGCTGTTATTTATGTTCTACCGGATCCTATGGCGAGGGCAGTCCGTCTGCTCTTGGCTTCAATCATTTTGAGCACCGCATTTATTCATCACCGGAGGGATCTACATTGGCACGTAATCAAGCAGGCGTTGGCGTTAAGGTTCGCGATAAAGAGAATATTGATCGGGCACTGCGCCGGTTTCGCCGCCAGGTGAACCGGAGCCGTGTGTTGCGGATTTACCGCGACAACATGTCCTTCACGAAACCGTCGGAAGAGCGCCGGCTGGCCCGTGAGCGCGCCCGTCGCAACTCCCGGCGCCACTCGCGCAAGCGGTACTAAGTACCGGCCGTACCACACAATGTGCGTCCTTCCAGTGCGCAACAGCGCGTGCTGGCGTAGAAAAGGCGATTCCGGTTCCACGGGGTCGCCTTTTGCCGTTCGCATCCGGTGGCCTCCGGGCCTGCCGGGAAAAACCAGGCAACTATACACGTGCAACTATACAAAAGCCCTCGCCAACCCACGTGTGGTCAGCGAGGGCTTTTGTATGTAGCGCCTCCGTGGTCCTTTATGAGGTGGTCCTTTATGAGGACGCGCTGCGTGGCCGGTTACAGCGCCAGCACGTCGTCCAGGATAGCGGCTTGCTCCAGTTGGTGCACCTTTGCACTGCCGGTAGCCGGGCTGGCGCTGGCCGGGCGCCCCACGTACCGTACGCGGTGCTCGCAGCTGTCGTGCAGGTCCTCCAGCAGCGCGTTGAGGCGCGGCTGCAAGAAAGTCCACGGCCCCATGTTGTGCGGCTCTTCCTGGAGCCAGATCACATCGTTCACGCCCTCGTACCGCGCCATTTCCTGCTGGACGTCAGCCTTGGGGAACGGGTAGAACTGCTCAATCCGGGCTACCGCGATGCGGTCGGCCTTGGCCTCGTCATCTTCCAGCGCCTTCATCAGGTCGTAGTATACCTTGCCACTGCAGAAGACGAGCCGCTCAGCGGTTGCGGGGTCGGCAGAGGCAGGGATGACCTCTTGCACGGTGCCCTGGGTGAGATCGGCCGGAGGCGAGACGGTGCGCGGGTTGCGCAGCAGGCTCTTCGGCGTCATCACCACCAGCGGCTTCTTCACGTCGCGCTTTACCTGACGGCGCAGGGCATGGAAGTAGTTCGCCGGGGTGCTAAAGTTGGCCACAATCATGTTGTCCTCCGCGCAGAGCTGCAGGAAGCGCTCCAGGCGCGCTGAGGAGTGCTCGGGGCCCTGGCCCTCGTAGCCATGCGGCAGCAGCAGCACCAGACTGGACGACTGCCCCCACTTCTCCTCTGCCGCGGACAGGAACTGGTCGAACACGATCTGTGCCCCGTTCGAGAAGTCGCCAAACTGGGCCTCCCACAGCACAAGCGCAGACGGGTCGGCTACCGAGTAGCCATACTCAAACCCGCACACCGCGTATTCGGAGAGCAGGCTATCGAAGATGAGCAGGCGCTCTTGCTCCTCGCTCATGTTGTTCAGCGGGATGTACTCACCACCTGTTTGCTGATCGTAGAGCACAGCATGCCGCTGGCTAAACGTGGCACGCCGGGAGTCCTGCCCGCTCAGGCGCACGGAGATGCCTTCCAGGAGCAGCGTCCCGAAGGCGAGGATCTCAGCGAACGCCCAGTCGATGCGGCCATCCTCGTGGAAGAGCTTGTCGCGCCGCTTAAACTGGCGTTCCAGCTTGTGGTGCACATTGAAGTCGTCGGGGAGGTTGACCAGGACATCCACGACCTGGGCCAGGTGGTCCTCCTGCGCGGCTGTGTCCACCACGGGCAGGGTGCGTTCCTCCTGCCGCCGTTCCTCCAGATCCTCAAATAAGTCTTCCGGATCGCGCTCCTTCACGTCCTCGGTCCGCTCAAAGGCTTCCTGGAGCTTGGCCCGGTAATCATCCAGCAGCTGCTCGGCCTGGTCCGGCTCCATGGCACCGCGCCGCAGCAGGCTTTCCGTATAAATCTTCCGAGGCGACCGCTGCGCCTCAATCTTCTCGTAGAGCAGCGGCTGGGTGTACGTCGGCTCGTCGCCCTCGTTGTGGCCGTGCACGCGGTAGCACAGCATATCGATGACCACGTCTTTGTTGAAGACCTGCCGGTAGTCCAGGGCCAGCCGGGCCACGCGGATGCAAGCTTCCGGGTCGTCCCCATTCACGTGGAAGATGGGCGCCTGAATCATTCGGGCGATGTCGGTGGCATACGTCGAGCTCCGTGCATCGGACGGCAGCGTGGTGAACCCAATCTGGTTGTTGATGACCAGGTGCACGGTACCGCCCGTCTTGTAACCGCGGAGCTGGCTCAGGTTGAGGGTCTCCGCGACCACCCCCTGCCCGGCGAAGGCGGCGTCGCCGTGGATGAGCAGCGGGCAAACGGCATTCATAAACTCGCCACCGGTATCGTCCCGGTGTTGGCGGCGGAGCGCCTCTTGCCGGGCCCGCACCATGCCTTCCACCACGGGGTTTACAGCCTCCAGGTGGCTCGGGTTAGAGGCCAGGGTGACATCCACGGTGGAGCCGTTCGGACTCTCGTAGGTCCCGCGCGAGCCGAGGTGGTACTTCACATCCCCCGATCCCTGGGTAGTGTTCGGATCGATACTGCCTTCAAACTCGGAGAAAATGGTTTCGTACGGCTTGCCGAGAATGTTGGCCAGCACGTTCAGCCGGCCGCGATGGGCCATGCCCACCACCACCTCGCCGACCTCCTGCTCAGCAGCATCGGAGAGGAGCGTATCCAGGATCGGGATCATCGTCTCCGACCCTTCCAGCGAAAACCGCTTGTGGCCGATGTACTTGGTGTGGATGAAGCGCTCGAAGGCTTCGGCGGCGTTGAGCCGGGTGAGAATGCGGCGCTGCTGCTCGGGCGTGATCTCATCCGTCATGCGCGTGGGCTCGATGCGCTCCTGCAGCCACCGGCGCTCGTCCGGGTCCGAGATGTGCATAAACTCGACGCCCACCTTGCGAGTGTAGGTTTGCCGCACGATGTCGAGGATGTCGCGAAGGGGCAGTTCTTCTTTCCCCCCAAGCCCCCCGGTGACAAACTTTCGGTCCAGGTCCCAGATCGTAAGGCCGTAGCTGGCCGGATCGAGCTCAGGATGGTAATTCCCTTCGTGGCCCAGAGGGTTTACGTCGGCCTGTAGGTGGCCCCGCACCCGGTACGCCCGGATGAGCTGCAGCACCTTGGCCTCCTTCTCCACCATCGTCATCTCGTCGCCCGTCTGGTCCCCCAGTTGCGGCGTCGAGTCAAGATTTAGGGTGTACGGCTGGTACGGAATGTTGAGCGCGTCGAAGACATCAGCGTAGAAGTCATGCTGCCCCAGCAGCAGCTCCGAGATATGCGCCAGGAACGCGCCGCTCTGCGCGCCCTGAATAACGCGGTGGTCATACGTGGAGGTGATGTTCATGACCTGCGAGAGGCCCGTCTTGCTGACCACCTCAGGCGGGTAGGCATGGTACTCGGGCGGATAGCCGATGGAGCCGACCCCTACGATGACCCCCTGCCCGGGCATCAGCCGCGCCACGGAGAGCGAGGTGCCAATCATCCCCGGGTTGGTGATGGTCGCGGTTGTGCCCATGAAGTCGTCGATCTCCAGATCACCACCGCGGGCACGCCGGATCAGATCGTTGTAGGCCCCCAGGAACTGGGCAAAGTTCAGCGACCCGGCATCTTTCACGTTCGGCACCAGCAGCGTGCGCTTGCCCCGCCGCTCAATATCGATGGCCAGCCCCAGGTTGATCTGCTTCGGGATGATGTGCTGCGGCGTGCCGTTGTCGTGCCGGAAGGTGGTGTTCATGTTGGGCACGTGCTGTAGCGCCCGGACCACCGCGTAGGCGATAATATGGGTGTACGATACCTTCTCGCCCCCGATGTACCGCTGGTACTCGTTGATGAGTTGGCGATTTTCGGCCAGCAGCTTCACCGGTACATCCCGCACGGACGTAGCCGTTGGCACCCCAAGGCTCGCCTCCATGTTCTCGACGATCTTGCCCGCCGGCCCACGGATGGGCTTGACGTCCGCGGCATCGGGATCAACCGCCGGAGCGGAGGCCGGTTTGATGGCCTCTTCCACGGCGCCATCACCCTGGCGAGCGGCGGGCGCTTTGGCGGGCTTCTCCGGCGTAGGCGTAACCACTGGGGGCTCCGCCTTAGCGGCTGGCTCCCCGTCCCCTGTATCCGCGGGAGGCTCCACGCTGGATACGAACGTCTCATTGGGACGGTAGTCGGAGAAGAACTCCTGCCAGCTTTCGCTTACACTGTCGGGGTCCTCCAGGTATTGGCGGTAGAGTTCATCGATGTAACCAGTATTGAATCCGAGTGGGCTCACTGGAGACGGGGTGTTGGGTGGTAAGGGGAATGGGTAATAGGGACCTACGATGCCCGTTACGGAAGGATTCCCAATCACGCGGGTGACGGGGAGCTAACCTATTGTGGGGGGGTCTCAACAGGAAGAGGACACCGCGCACGTTTCAAGCGCTACAGCCAATCGTTGGCCTTGTACCAGTCGATCGTCTGCTGAATGCCCGGCTCCAGCTCAACCGTGGGGTTATACCCAAAGGTGCGCCGGGCCTTGTGGATGCTGCACATTGTGCATGCGTGGCGTATCTCTCGGGCTTTTTCTCGGTTCAGCGGCGGATACTGGCCGGTCAGCTTGCCACCCAGCTCTACGATGGCGCCAATCGCCTGCACCAGCGGCCCGGGAATCGGTAGCGTAAGCGCCCAGGTATCCAGCGCCTGCGTGGTCGCCTCCTTAATACCCTGCCAGGAATGAAAGGCTTCTGACCCCAGAAAGAAGGTCTCCCCGGCCGTGTCCGGGTGCTCAGCTGCTGCAATCATACCCTGTACGAGGTCATCCACATGCACAAGACTGAGCGCGGGCTCCGTGCTCTTGCCGCCAATTACCGGGCACAGGCCCCGGCTTACCGTTTTGAAGAAGGTGTAGATGTCGGCCTCGCGCGGACCATACACCGCCGGCGGACGGACGATGGTGATGGGCAAGGCCTCCAGGTAAGACTGTCGCATCTGATGCGCATCAGCCAGCGCTTCCTCCATTTGCGCCTTGCTCTTGCCGTACCGGCTGATCGGTTGCAACGGCGTTTCTTCCGTCGCAAGGCCACCATCACAGCGTCCCACGGCGGCCAGGCTGCTGGTCACCAGCACCTTCTTCACTGCGGGATTGGCCATCTTCACAGCGCCCATCAGGTTGAGGGTGGCTGTGACATTTGCGCGCTTGAACGCCTCCCAGCTGGGGGCCCGGGTCACGCCGGCTACATGGTACACGTAATCTACCCCGCGGAGGGCCTCCCAGAGCAGCTCCACATCCCCCAGATCGCCCTCTACGGGCGTGATGTCCAGGCCCTCCAACCATTTGGGCTCGCTGCGAATGAGGCAGCGCACGTCGGTGTACCCTCGGTCGAGTAGCGCCTCGACGAGGTGGCTACCGATAAATCCAGTACCGCCTGTGACGAAGGCGGTTTTGGCGTGTGGCGAATCGGATGCAGGCAAAGCGGCGAAAGGATTGTTAGGGGGGAATCAAGACGTTGGAGGCTGCCCGCCGTCATCAGGAGCGGCCAGGGACCAGGACCCAAGTAGCACACGGCGGTCCGGCCCCGACGCGGGCTTAGCCGATCGCGCGGAGCGACACCACATTCTCGATATGCTGTGTATGAGGAAACAGGTCAACCGGCTGCACCGCCTCAATGCTATACACCTCCGACAGCATCTCCAGATCGCGCGCCTGGGTCTGCGGATTACAACTCACATACACAAAGCGCTCAGGGCGCATCGTGGCGATTTGCTTCACTACGTCCGGATGCATGCCGCCCCGGGGGGGATCGACGACGAGCACGTCGGGCGGTCCGTGCGTCTCAATAAACGATGGGGTAAAGAGCTCCTTCAGGTCGCCCGCGACGAAGGTGGTGTTCTCCACCCCGTTGTGGGCGGCGTTAGCGCGGGCATTGGCCACAGCCTCTTCTACCAGCTCTACCCCCACCACATGGGCCACGGCATCTGCCATAAAGATGGAGATGGTCCCTGCGCCACAGTACAGATCGTACACCAGGTCGTCCGGACGAAGGTCAGCCATGTCCCGCGCCACCGCGTAGAGCCGCTCGGCCTGGCGCGTATTCGTCTGAAAAAACGCATTCGAGGCAATCTCGAACCGGTACGGCCCAATGGTATCATAAATAACGCCCGGCCCAAAGATCGTGTGCACGGCTTCCCCAAAGGCGGTTTGGGCCACCCCCGTATTGATGGTGTTGACAAAGGTCGTGACCTCCGGGAACGTCGCCTGCAGGTAGGCCGCCATGGTCTGCATGCGCTCGGGGTGATGGCCGTTCGTCACAAGGTTGACCATGAGGTCCCCCGTGTGCGTGCCCTGCCGAATAACGAGGTGCCGCAGAAAGCCCTCATGCTTCCGGATGTGCCATGGCTCCCAGCCTTCAGCCTTGGCCAGCTCCCGCACGCCGTTTACGAGACGCTGGCTCACCTCCGACTGCAGGTGGCACTCCTTCAGATCCAGCACCTTGAACGGGTTGCCGGGCACATGCAGCCCCAGCGCAAAGTCGGTGTCAAAGTCCCGCCCTGTCGCAATTTCCTCGGGCGTAAGCCAGCGTTGCGCGCTGAACGAGAATTCCATTTTATTGCGGTAGAGGTAGATCTCCTCCGCCCCAATGGTCGGCTGCACCTCGACGTTGTCCAGCGAAAAACCACCCTGATGCTGAAGGGCACCTTCGACGCTTTCCCGCTTGGCTTCGAGTTGCGCCTCGTACTGGACGTGTTGCCACTTGCAGCCGCCGCAGGTGCTGAAGTAGTAGCAGCGGGGCTCCGTGCGTAAGGCACTTGGCTCCAGCACCTCTTCAATTTCGGCCTCAGCGTATCGCTTTTTCTTCTTGTAGATGCGGGCCTTCACCCGGTCGCCAGGTACGCCCTCCCGTACCAGGATGACGAACCCGTCGACACGGGCCAGGGCCATCCCTTTATCCGCGAACTTTTCGATCTCAAGGGTGAGGGTAGCCCCCCGTTTGGGCGGCGGCTGTGCGTCGGTAGCCATAGGCAGCAACGATGTAGTGGACAGGAGAAGGGGGCAACAGCAACCTGTTACCGCCCATTAGTGGGGCGCCCGACCGTACTCCCAAGCGCCGTGGTTGAAGCCTCTATAAGCATCCGGCGGGCCTGCAGTGGACCGGCATCCGAACTGATCATGTTGATGAGCTCTACCTGCCGGTGGGCCAGGTAGCGAGCCAGCGCGGCCGTCACCTGCGCGCCCACCTGCGGGTTTCGCATGCTGAGCATCGACAGATCTGGACGAAAGAAGCCAAGCACCGTGGTTTCGGTGACAGCCTGCGCGGTTTCCATCCGTTTGAAGCTATCGAGGAGCGAGAGTTCGCCAAAGACCTGGCCCGTGCCCAGTTTCTGGAGTTCTTGCAGTGTGCCGTCCGCATCGCCCATAAGCAGGCGCACCGACCCCTGCTCTACCACGTACAGGCCCATACCCGGATCGTTTTCATAATAGAGAAATTCGTCGCGGCGATACGTGCGCTGGTGCGTAATGTCGGCCAGTTCATGGAGGGCAGTCTGCTGCAGTTCCTGAAACAGGGGGACCTCGCTCAGCAGGCTCATGATGTCTGCCGTGCGCTGATCAATGGTTCGCTGAAGCACACGCCCGGCAAGGCGCTGGCCTCCTCGGTACAACGAACGCAGAATAGACATAGACGCGGGTGCATAGCAGAGCGTACGGCGGACCCGTAGTATAAGCAATCATCCGGGCAAGTTGCGACCAACAGGGCCGCCGCTATCCGAACAACCCGTGAAGGGCGTCGCGGGCCCGCGGTTAAAACGTGTGCCCAATACCAAAGTGGAGAATCGCGGGATCGGCAAAGAGCGCCCCCCGGTCATCTTGAGGGAAGATGCCGCCGTCCGGATTGGCTGGATCGATGACGCGCCAGCCCAGGTCGAACCGGGCCACCAGGTACTCCCACGACAGCCGCATCCCGAAGCCCGAGCCAACCGCCACCTCGCGAAAGAATGAGTCGACACGGAATTTACCGGTGGCCTGGTCGGGGGCATCGGTCTGAAAGCCCGGGTTGCTGGGCCCAAACCAGACGTTCCCCGCGTCCACAAAACCCGCCACAATCCAGTTCGCTGCCAGGAAGTTGCGGATGACTGTACGCCGGACCTCCAGGCTCCCCTCCAGCTTGATGTCGCCTCCGAAGAGATTGGTTTCTCCCGTAGCGGACGGGCCTTGAGCAAACGATTGCACGCTGCCCGGACCCAGTTCGCGAAGGCGCCATCCACGCACGCTGGAGGCCCCGCCACTGTAGAACCGCCGGTCAAAGGGGACCACATTGGATGGGCCCGTCGGTTGGGCAAACCCAACAAAAAGCCGCCCGGCCAGCACACCGTTACGCCCAAAGGGGCGGTACTGGCGCGCGTCCCCGATGAGCCGGATGTACGGGCGGTACAGTAGCCCATCGCCCGTGCCAATGGGCAGGCGTCCGGATAGCGTATCCGGCGAAAGCACAAACCGATCCAGCAGGTATGGGACGTGGCTTCCCACCTCAAACACGCCCTCATAACTGAAGCCTTGCTCCCGGCGCAGCGGATCCACGTTGGCTGCGCGGAGAGTGTAGCGGAACGCGTTGTTGAACTGGGGCTGGGTGTAGTCTTCCAGCACCTGAGCGCGCTGGACCGGATCGGCGATCACTGGATCGTCTTCGGAGCCAATCAGACGATCCAGAATGTCGCGCTGGAAGCCGGACAGTGTATCCGGATTGCTGAAGCTGACCGTTGGAATGTCGACGAGGGAGGTGACCGCCGGGGTGTGTTGCATTTCCAGGCGAAGCTGCCCGCTCCCACGGCCGCGAATGGCAAACCGAAGCTCGGGGCTGCGCAACGTCAGGAAACTAAACGACAGCCGCGTCCGCGCATCGAAGAGCCCGAGGCGCTCGTCCAGCCCACTGAACGGTTCGATCAGGTAGGGGACCTGCAACGAGGTGGAGGCTTCAAGCTGGGAGGTCGTCAGGATCTGCCGCTGGATGTCCCCAGCGATAGAGCCCGAGAGGCCTACCTGAAAGGCTTCGCCACCGCCAAAGAGGTTCAGGTTGTTGTAGGAAAGCCCCAGGCCGGAGCCCAATTCGTTATCCAGCACGCCGAGGGCGCCGGACCGCTGGAGGGCAAACATCTCCAACCGGATACGATGCCGTGCTTGGGTGCGCAGGCGGATCTGTTGGGGGAGCCGCTCGGCCGCCTCCTGCCCCAGCGTAGCGTCGGTGGAATCCGGGGTGCCCATGGAGATATCCGTCAACCCAAAGACGCCGGTGGCTTCCAGCCGGCGTCGCGTGTTCAACACGTCGTCCTGGCTATACCATTCCCCCGGCTGGAAACGCAGCGTGCGGCGGATGAGACTGGGGCGGAGCCGGCGGTCTTGCTCAATACGCACGATCATCCGTCCGCTGCCCTCGCCAAGCGCCAGTGTGTCTGTGCGGGTCTCCGCCCTGGGCTCTGGTCCGGTAACATCCACCTGCACATCGCCGAACCGGTAGCGCGGGCCCGTCTGCACTCGCAAGTTTACGTCAAACGAATCCGGTGCTGCTCGCTCGACGAATGCCCGGATCGAGTCGCGCGTCACGGCGGCGTAGCCTTCGTTGCGCAGGAACGTAAGCAGCCGGCGCCGCTCTTCCAGCAGCAGGGGCTCCGAGTAGCGCCGCTGGTCGGCAATGAAGCGCAGCGTGGTGTCGGGGCGCTGGACTGCGGGGATGACCGACGCGCGCAGCAGCCGACGGCGCTGGCTGTTGGACAACGCCTCCAGCCCGGTGTACTGGATCTCCCGGAAAAATGTGGGCGGACCGGGCTCGATGGAGAACGTCACCTCTGCCTTCTGGCCACCGTCCGTGGTATCCACGCGTGCCTCGACGGCAGCCTCGCGAAACCCTTCTTGCTGAAAGAGTGCCTCCAGGCGTTCCACGTCTGAGGCAAGCACGGTTTCATCTAACAGAGCCGGAGCTTCGCCACTTGACTTGAGGGCCTGCCCTACCCGGTCCCCCAGCCGGCCCGAGTCGCCCAACTCGTAAAGCCAGACCCACCACGTAAAGCCCGGAATCCCCAGGAACCGCCGATTGGCCGTCGTGCGCACCCGGCCCTCAAGGGTTGCTTTAGGGAAAGCCTCGCCCCCTTCGAACCGCACCCGGGTGACGACCGGGCGGGGGGCTTCTGTCGTATCGGCAACGGTTGAAAGGGCGAGTGGTGAAATCCCCGCCTTTACCCGTGGCTGGGCAAGTGCTGCAACATCCGGGCTGTGGTACGACGCGTGCGTTGCAGCCTCGGCCATGGGCCGATCGAAAAGCAACCCTATAAAGCAAACGAGCACCAACCACATAGCGCATGAAGCACGGCTATGCTGTGGAACTAATCGCCCGTGTACAGAAAGTCGTCGTCGGCCGTAGGAAAGTCCGGCCATATTTCCTCAATGCTTTCATAGGGGTCGCCATCATCCTCAAGGTCTTCCAGGTTTTCTATGACCTCTTGAGGGGCGCCTGTACGCTCCGCGTAATCGATGAGTTCATCTTGCGTTGCCGGCCAGGGCGCATCTTCAAGGTGCCGCGCAAGATCTAACGTCCAGTACATGACAGGTGTAGAGTTAAGGACCGAAGGCGAAGCGGAGGTTAGGAGAAGACCACAGGGGCCTACTGCATTGGACAATAGACTGTAGTCCTGAAAAATGCAAGAAGGCACCCGCGCAAAGCCATGCGCAGTTCCACATCCAGTAGGGCAGCATCCAGTAGGGCAGCATCGGCCAAAGCCTGCCGTCAGCCACTTTGTTGCACAGCACGCGCCTCGGGATCTGCTCGGTTAAACCGTAGCCCCGTTGACCAGGACTTAATCAAGCGACGTGGTAGCGTTTTGCGCAGCCATCACCAGGTGGCGGTACTTCCGCGGCGACATGCTCGGCGCCACAAACTGCATCGGGTCAATGGCGCGGTCGTTGGAATCCCGGACTTCGTAATGGAGATGAGGGCCCGTCGAGCGTCCGGTGTTACCGCTGAGCGCAACCTCTTCGCCCCGCTTTACCTCACGGCCCGGACGGATGTGCGATGGGATCTCGGAAAGGTGGGCGTAGAGCGTGTTGTACCCAGCTTCGGGATGATCAATAATCACATATTTTCCGTAGCCCGCCGTCCGGGAACGCTCACGGACAACACCATCCCCCGTAGCGTACACCGGCGTGCCGACATCCAGGACAATGTCGATGCCTGCGTGGTGACGCCGCACCTGCAAGATGGGATGGTACCGGGACCCAAATCCGGAGACCACCGGGCCGTCCGCCGGCAAGATGGCGGGCATTTGCCGCATCCGCTCCTGATGGGTGCTTGCCAGTGACTTCAGCTCACGAAAGCTACTGCCTTGCAGGCTGGCTTTTCGCTCCAACGCATCCAACTCCTCCGACAGGCTCCGCAGAAGAACGGCTGGACGGCTGCTGAACCCATCAAACCGCTCCTGGGCATCCGCCCCTCCTACCCCGACCTGGCGGATATCGTCCGAGATGGGCTCCGCCTCAAACAAGGTCCGGTACAGCGCCTGGTCCGCCTCGGACAGATCGCCCAGTTCAGACGAGAGGCTGTTCACGCGCTCGCTCACTTGCTCAAGTTCGTGCTGCAATGCCTGATTCTCGGCCCGCAGGGTTACTTGCTCCACGGAAGGCACCACCCCTTCCAACAAAAACGACACAGCAAATGCCATCACCACTACCAGACCACCCAGTGCCCCGCGCCGCAGCCATACCTTTTGCGGGTCCGGCTTAACCTCAACAAAAGAGCACGTCTCGTGATCGTAATAGAAGTAATTATTTTTAGGCATATAGACTTGCGGGTTTCAAGTATGCGCGCGTCAACAATGGTTGTATCGGCTATACAGCCCTTAATTCAAGCACGGAGTATCGCTGCTGACGTTGTGCGACATAAACATGACCGTGGGAGCACTTTTAGCGCAATGTGTACGTGAAAAGCGTCAAAATATAGGTGGTGCGTATGCAAGAAGCAACCGTTTTCTACAAAGCGGTTCGCTCTCACGCAATTTTCGCGCCCTTTACATGGCCGCGGGTTCAGATCGGCCGGCGGTCATTCAAAATCGTGCTCAAAGTATTCGACGGCGCGTTGGGGCAACGGGCCTTGTTTCTGCTGAATACGCTCACGCAAGCGGTCAGCAAAGACTTCAGCAGGGTCATAGCCATATTGACGCAGCAGGTGGTTCATGGCCACGACCTCACAAATGACCGTGATGTTCTTACCCGGGGTAATGGGAATTTTTACCATAGGTAGGGACACGCCGAGCAATTCGTACATGTCCTGTACCATGCCGAGCCGGGTGTACTCCTCGTCCGCATCCCACAGGTGCATGTTCACCACCAGTTCAATCCGTTTCTGAAACCGGATGGCCCGAATCCCAAACATGGCCCGTACATCTACCAGCCCCAGCCCTCGCACTTCCATAAAGTGCTGAACGAGGTCCGTGCCCGAGCCCATCAATAGGTTAGCCTCTCTACGCGTAGCGATCACCACGTCGTCAGCAACGAGGCGGTGGCCGCGCTCGACGAGGTCCAGGGCAACCTCACTTTTTCCGATACCAGGCTTGCCCATAAGCAGCAACCCTGTACCGTAGACGTCCACGAGGGCCCCGTGGACGGCCTGCTGCAGCGCAAACTGATCTTGCAGGAACTCCCGCACCAGCGCCATGAATTCGGTGGTAGGCTCCGGGGTTCGGAGCAAGGCCACCCCCGACTCGCGCATCAGCTCTGCGAGCCCATCAGGTGCTTTGTTGCCGTGCGTTAAAATAAAACATGGCACGGGGAAGGCCAACACGCGCTGTACGGCGTCCCGGCGGGCAGTCGCGTCAAGAGAGCGCAGGTAGGCACACTCGGTATTCCCAAGGATCTGCACCCGCTGATGCGTGTAGAGCTCCACGAACCCAGCCAAGGCCAGGCCCGGGCGATGCAGGTAGCTTTCCGTGACCTGGTTCGCCTGCAGGTCAACTTCCGGGGTCAGCACCTCCAGGCCTACGCTAACATCGGTGCGCAGGTGGGTCACCAGTTCGGCAACCGACAGGGCCTCTTTCCGAAATGGGGCGGCGTGGTGGGGCATTGGGCTGTTGTGTTGTGCAGACGTGGAGGCCAGAGGCGTGGACAGCACGGCGTGCGCGACAGGTAATCCGGCAGCACGCACGCGGTCAGGGCACTTCATCAGGGCGCTTCATTAGGGTACTTCCACCGATTCCATTACCTCTTTGAGCAGGTCATCACTCGTTATCTCTTCCGCCTCAGCCTCGTACGAAGGAACGATCCGGTGGCGTAGCACATCGGGGGCGATGCTGCGCACGTCTTCAGGGGTTACGTACGCGCGCTTAAGCAAAAAAGCGTGGGCGCGCGCCGCCAGGTTCATATTGATGGTGGCCCGCGGTGAGGCGCCGTAACTGATGAGCCGGGTGAGCGTGTCGGCGCCGTACGTCGCCGGGCTGCGCGTAGCCATGACCAGATCTACGATATATTGCTCTACCCGTTCGTCAATGTACAACTCGTTCAGCACCGTGCGGGCGGAGAGGATCTGGCTGGGGGTCACGACCTGTTGAACCGGCGGGACGGGCTGCGTGCGGGCCATGCGCCGCATGATCTCCAGCTCTTCGTCGCGGGAGGGATAGGTGACCACGATCTTAAGCATGAAGCGATCCACCTGTGCCTCCGGCAGCGGGTACGTCCCCTCCTGCTCAATCGGGTTCTGCGTGGCCAGTACCAGAAAGGGCTCCTCCAGGGGGAACGACGTATCGCTAATGGTCACCTGCCGCTCCTGCATGGCTTCAAGCAAGGCGCTCTGAACCTTAGCCGGAGCGCGGTTGATCTCGTCGGCCAACACCAGATTGGCAAAGATCGGCCCTTTCTTAATCGAGAAATCGGCTTCCTTCTGATTATAGATCAGCGTACCCAGCAGGTCGGCAGGCAGCAGGTCCGGGGTGAACTGGATGCGCTGAAACGAGGTGCCAACAGCCTGCGCCAGGGCGCTTACGGTGAGCGTCTTGGCCAGTCCTGGTACGCCCTCCAGCAACACATGCCCGCGCGCCAGGAGCCCAATCAGCAGTCGATCGACCATGTACTGCTGCCCCACCACGACGCGGCCGATCTCGTCTCGGAGGTCATCGACAAAAGCATACTGCGTCCGCAGACGCTCGTTAACGGCCGAAAGATCAAACGATGACATGGACAGCGGGCAAGATGGTAAAGGGATGCAGAGCTGGGCCGCGTCGGGCTTAGAGTACAAGCGCTTGCGCGTCCAGGCCAAACGTAGCGTGCAGGTCAGCGGTCACCTCGTTCATACAGCGATGCAGCGCAAGCGAGCGCCCGACGAGCAGCACCGCCTGACCACGCCCGGTGAGGCATGCGCCGAACATCCCATCCGTTGCACGATCCGCGACCGCATCTACGATGTAGTCGACCACCTCGTTGGTCCCGCCCCATTCATCCCGCAGGGAGTGGTGCGACATCATGAGCAGCGTGCCGAGCAGCTGCCAGTCGTGCGTCTGCACAGCACGGACCAGCCGGGCCACCCGGCGGTTCTCGCCAACCAGGTGACGGGCCACGGGCCGGTAAACCGGATCGAGCCGCCCGAGCGCCTTATCAAGATCCCGATGCTCCATCTGACTAAACGAGGTAAGTGGGCCGTAGGGCGTTTGATTGAGGGCCCGCAGGGCATCGATGGCCCGCTGGTGCTGGTCGTGGTGATGGGCGCTGGAGCGGACGGGCGTGTGATCGGCGGTGATAAGGCCCCAGCGGACTTCGTCAGCGGGCGGGGCGGACAAGGGCAGGTGGTCGGCTTTGCTGGTGTCGACAAGCGTCAACCCCGGTGGATCGGCCGCCTGCACGGCCAGCGGGTAGGCATTGCTGTAGGGTACCCCGGTACACGTCGAGAGTACACTGCGGACCCACTGCGCCACCGTTGCCTCATCCGGCGCCTCCTCGGGGGGGGCTTCGTGCGGCTGTGCCTGGTCTGATGCAAAACTGTGGTACGCACGCATCGTCGCCACGCTCAGGGCAGAGAGGCGCGCGTCGATGCAGGCTGGCGGCATCGCGCTGGCCACGACAACCTCCACGGGCACGGCCAGACCAGCACGCCGCAACGACTCGCGCACCACCCGCACCCACGTGGGCAACTCGGCATCCGGTGGCTGCGAAGCGTCGGGGGTCCACGTCCATCGGCGGTCATCATTCGTATGCCGTAGCCGTGCCTGGGCCTTCTCGGAAGCATGCATGGCCACCGCTACCCCAAACGGTAGGCTCATTAAGACTGCATACCCTTCCATGTAGGACGTATGCCCTGCCAGAAGGCCGAGGCTTCCGTGTGCAAATGCTACGTGAGGGTCCGGCCCGCCAGCACGCTCGGCGTTCACTGCCTGACGCGCCCACGCCTTCACCTCTTCCGGTCCCGGCGCCGTGCTTCCCTCCATCTGTCGAAGCACATCCTGAAACGAGGCAGCGTACGATTTAAGGGCGGGAGGAGAGGCCATGAAAGAGGAAAACGGTTCAGGCAACGGGCCTTGGATGAGCGGGCGCGTGCAAACGCTGATGCAACAACAGGGTTCGTTAGGCGGGGTCGTTGCTTGCTGCGGCCTCGTTACCAGAAAACAGCCCCGGCGGCAGCGCCTCTGATAGTTTCTCGCCGCCTACCACACCAAAGTCGAGCGTGCGAATGGGGAAAGGAATCGTGATGTCGTTGGCCTCAAACTGTGCTTTCAGGCGCATGATAGAGTCGCTCTGGGCCTGAAGGAAATCGGTTGGCTTGGTGAAGGGCACCCAAAACCGAATAACGAAGTCGATGGAGCTGCCACCAAAGCCATTATAATACAGATCAACGGGTTTCTCCTCGTCGCGAAACGCGATGTCCTGAACGGTTTCAAGCGCAAGTTCTTTCGCTTTCTCCAGGTCGTCTCCGTAGGCTACCCCACAGGCCAGATCAATACGGCGGCTGCCGGTGCGCGAGAAGTTGATGAGGGGCGCCTGCAACACGTCTTTGTTGGGGATGACGACGATCTGCCCCTGAAACGTACGGAGGTGCGTGGCGCGCAGGTTAACCTCTTCAACCGTGCCTTCATGTCCGTTCGATTCCACAATTTCCCCTTCCCGAAACGGCCGCCGGATGGCGAGCAGCACGCCCGAGATGAAGTTGGCTGCCACGTCTTGGAACGCAAAGCCAATCGCCAACCCGGCAATGCCAGCCCCCGCCAGTAGCGTCGCCACTACAGTCCCCAGCCCCACCACGGTAAGCGCTGCAAAGATGCCGATGGCAACCACCGCACCTTTCGTCAGCGACACCGCCAGGTTGTTTACGTTCTTGTACGTCGATACCCGTTCAACCGCGCTACGTACGGCCCGCTGCGCCAGCCGCGAGGCATACACCGTAAGCACCAGAATCACCGCCGCGATCAAGATGTTGGGCAGCAGCGCTACGAATTCTACATACCAGTCGTAGAGCTTCTCGATCAGCGTGGAGGTGGCTGTTTCTATCGCAGAAGCAGACTCTTCCATAAAACGGGCGTGCTAACGGTTAAAAGACCGGCTTACGCAACGTAGTGTACCATTTGCGCTGATCGCCCACAAGGTTGTTGCCACAACTTTTGCAGCACCGTAACGATCAGACCGTAGAGGTGAGCCGGTCCCCCGGTGCAATTTGGTACCCATTCAGAAAATCCTGTGCGTTCATCCGGCGCTTGCCCTGTTGCTGCACCTCGGTGCAAGCCACCGCCCCCGAGCTACACGCAACGACGAGCGCCTCATCGGTGGCCAGCACTTCGCCGGGTGCGCCGCTTCCGGTGTGGAGCATCGAGCGGTAGATTTTGAGTTGCGTCCCGTCGTGATACGTCCACGCCCCCGGGTAAGGCGACAGCCCCCGGATGAAGTTATGCACCTCCTCGGCAGGTCCATCCCAGGGAATACCACAGTCCTCCCGGTGTATCTTAGGGGCCGGCGTAGCCTTTGCATCGTCCTGCGGCTGTGGGTCGGCCGTCCCCGCCTCTATGCGCTGCACCGTCTCCACCACGGCATCGGCCCCCAGGTGCATCATCCGGTCGTGCACTTCGCCGGCCGTCTCATTGGGCCCGATGGGCATGCGCTTTTTGAGGATGACCTGTCCGGTATCGACCTGTGGCTCCAGAAAGAACGTGGTCACGCCGGTCTCCTCTGCGCCATCCATCACCGCCCGGTTGATGGGCGCGGCGCCGCGGTATCGCGGCAGCAGGGACCCGTGCAGGTTAAACGCGCCCAGGCGGGCCACCCGATAGACAGCCGGCGGCAAGATCTTGAAGGCCACCACCACGATAACATCTGGTTCAAGCGCGGCGACGTCAGCGGCAAAGGCGTCGCTTTTGACGGACTCGGGCTGCAGGATCGGCGTCAGGCCATGCTGCTGGGCAGCCGTTTTAACCGCCGTTGGCGAAAGTTGCTGCCCCCGGCCGCGGGGGCGATCGGGACCTGTGACCACAGCGATCGGGGGATAGCCGGACTCAATGAGACGATTAAGGGAGGGCACGGCGAATTCCGGCGTCCCCATGAAGAGCAGGCGCATAGCAACAGAGGAGGTCAGTGGGGCAAGAGCGGCGGAGGGGCGCCGTTAAAACTGGTCGCCGAAGAGGGCTTCCACGAACGCGCGGCGGTCAAAGATCTGGAGATCGTCAATCCCCTCTCCTACGCCGATGTACTTCACCGGCACCTTGAACTCGTTTGACACGCCAATCACGATGCCTCCTTTTGCGGTGCCATCCAATTTGGTCAGTACCAGCCCGGTGACGTCAACGGCCTCGGTGAACACCTCCGCCTGCCGTATCGCATTTTGCCCGGTGGAGGCATCAAGCACCAGCAGCACCTCGTGCGGCGCATCAGGGATTTGCTTACTCATCACGCGCTTGACCTTCGAGAGCTCATCCATAAGCCCGCGACGCGTATGCAACCGACCGGCGGTATCGATGAGCACCACCTCAGCCTCCCGCGACTTTGCAGCAGCCAGCGTGTCGAAGGCCACGGCTGCCGGGTCCGAGCCGTGCGACTGCTTGATGAGATCGACGTCCGCCCGGTTAGCCCAGATTTCCAGCTGCTCGATCGCCGCTGCCCGAAACGTGTCGCCTGCGCCCAGCAGGACGCTGCGCCCGGCCTGCTTGTACCGATACGCTATTTTGCCGATGCTTGTGGTTTTACCGACGCCATTGACCCCAACGACCATCACCACGTGGGGGGTATGTGGAAGGTCGGCCTCAAAATCGGCGGGCATTTCCGGCACCTCATCCAGCATCAGATGGGTGATCTCTTCGCGGATAAGCTGGTTCAGTTCCTTCGTCGACACAAACTGATCGCGCGCCACCCGGGCCTCCACCCGGTCAATGATGTCCAGCGTCGTCTTGACGCCCACATCGCTCGTGACGAGCACCTCCTCCAACTGGTCCAGCACCAGGTCGTCCACCTCATCTTTGCCGCGCACCATCCGGTCAAGCTTTCCAAAGAAGCTCGTGCGGGTTTTTTCCAGTCCCTCCTCCAGCTTCTCTTTTTCTTCGGGGGAGGGTTCGTTGGTACGGGGTTTAAATCGGTCGAAAAAGCCCATAAATGTGGTTGAGGAAAAAGTCAGCGGTGAGACAAACAGCGGGACGGTTCAAGAAGGGGGCTGCTCAGGAAGACTGCCGGTGGATGGAATCCGCTGAGGCTTCGGCGGTCGCATCGTCCGGGGCGGGCGGTTCCGGCATGTTTAACACCATCGAACCGTCATCCCCGTCAAGCTCGGCGTCTGTGAGCGGAGGCGTGGAAGCACGCAGGGTGCGCGCGAACCGCACCACGTAGAGGATCAGCGCATAGACCATCAGCACCGTCGTCACGGCAATGCACACCTGCATCACGGGCGGGTCAGCCTCTAAAAGCGCTGCCAGCACAGTAAGGGCTAAGGCCCCCACCGCAAGCTTGCCGGTCCAGATGCTCATCAGAATGCGGCCGGTACGGCGCGCCAGCACCACCCCACCCGCGACGATAACAAGGTCACGGATTACTACGATCAGCAGAAACCAGAGCGGAAGGCTCCCGCGTAGCACCAGCGCCAGCGTGACCGTAGCTGCCGCAAACTTGTCGGCCATGGGATCCAGCACCTTGCCCCACTCCGACACCGACTTCGACCACCGGGCTACCTTGCCATCAATCCAATCGGAGAGGATCGCCGCACCGGCCAGGCCAAAGATCCACGACTTTGATCCATCAATGAAGATGAGGTAGGCCAGTGGAGGGACGAGGGCCAGCCGCAAGAGGGAAAGCGTATTGGGGATCGTCCAAAACTTCCCAAGATCGGGCACAAGCCGAGCCGACGAGGCGGAAGTGGACATACGCGCTGGGGGTTGGTGAGGGGTGGGTTGCAGAGCATCACGCCGGGGCGCATACCCATGATTTGAGATACGCGACCCTCCGGCGATAGTTTAAGATAGCCGCTCTCCGCGGATGCGATAGCACGCCTGGATGAACAGTTGGCTAATCCCATGCGCTCTGCGCCCACGCTCCTCTGCGACGGCCGTGCCCTTCAACACGCCCCTCAGTTTTGACTGGCCTTCTTGAGGATTTGCTTTTCTTCCTCGCTCAGGGCGTCGTACCCCTCCTCGCTGATCTTGTCCAGAATGCGATCGACCTCTGCCTCAGATGCGGCCGAGGTCGTTGACGAAGCGGACGACTTGGAGCGCCGCGATCTACGGGACTTGCGCGAGCCGCCGGACGTGCCGGACGTACGGGGCGTGCTGCTGGTGTCTTTCGGGTCGCCAATGGAGAACCACGACGTGGATTGGCTGAAGAGCCCGCCATCGCTCGGCGGTTTCGGAGGGGCGGCCCGGCGACGTTCCGTGCCCCCCAGCAAGACAGCGGCCCACGAGGACAGGTCGTAGCCATGCTGCTCAGCCCGGGCGAAGCCAAAGCCCGTCAGGACACCCCCCCAGTGCGCCGCCACCGCCGTGTTGCTTCCGGCAAGTGTTATCAGATCGAGCAGCAACAAGCCACCAATCAACCACGATACCTTCACTGGGCCCAACAGGAGTAGCCCAATGCGCTTGTCCGGATAGAAGGTCGCCACCGCCGTCATCACCGCAAAAACAGAGGCCGAGGCTCCGTACACGTAGTTGGCCGCAAAGAGGGACCCCGGGAATAGCCCGGTAAACAGAATCATGAGCAGTCCCCCACCGATTCCCCCCAGCAGGTACAGCGCCAGCAAATGCGGCGACCCGTACATTTCCTCATGGTCGCGCCCCAGCCAGTACAACAGGAGCATATTAAAGCCGATGTGGATCAGCCCCCCCAGCCCGATGCCCATATGGACGAAGTTGTAGGAGAGGATCGTCCACGGCCGGAAGATGAAGTCCAGCGGTGCCGGGCTGAGCGCTGCGTACTCCAACAAGAACCCTCGCGCCACCCCAATATGAGCTAACAGAATGGCCCACAAGAGATAGAAGACCACATTGATAGTCAGCAGCACGCGCATGGCGCGCGGGAGGGCACGGTACCAAATCAGAAAACGATTCACGGTGTGATAGCTTATCCGCCGAAGAAATGTACGGTCAGGTGTAAACTAAACCCCCGGCCTTGGTTGCAGGTCTTACCGCGAACAAAACGTAAGGTTTATGCGGAAAGCGGTCATCCGACCTGTCGCTGCACTGTGCGGCCACGCCTTAGTAGCGCAGCACCCGGTCAGGTTTCAAGTACGGCAACTGACCGCGCCAGTACGTGATCATCAGCGCGCCGAACGCCGCACCGCCAAGGTGGGCAAAGTGAGCCACGCCGCTTTGCGTGCCCGTTACGCCGTTAAAGAGTTCAAATACGACCAGCGCACCTACCAGCCACTTGGCTTTTACGGGAGCCAAAAAGTAGAGGTAGATGGGCTGGTTGGGAAACATCATGGCGAACGCGATCAACACCCCGTACACCCCACCGGACGCCCCGACGGTTGGGATATTGCCTCCCCAAATTACGCCCAAGTGAACGAGCGCGGCGCCCACGACACAGACGAAGTAGAAAATCGTGAAGCGATGCGAGCCCCAGACGTTTTCCAGCTGCATACCAAACATCCAGAGTGCGAACATATTGAACAAAATGTGGCCAAAGCTCCCGTGAAGAAAGGCGTACGTCACAAGCTGCCAGGGCCAAAAACCAGGGTTCTCCGTGACACCGCCAAAGATGCTCAGGGCTTGGTCCCCACCGGCCGGTGGGAAGAGCGCCATCAGGTTCAGAAAGCCGGCCATGATGTCGGCGTTGGTCGCTACCGCCACATTCTGCGCCACAAAAATGAGGACGTTTAGAATGAGGAGGTTTTTGATGACCGGTGGAAACACCGAGAACTGCGTGGGCGGCTGGTATGAGGAGCGAGACATGCGGACGAACAATGATGGAGAAACAGACGGCACCGGCGGGTAAACTTAACCGGCGCAGGTGCCGATACTTGGGATAGGTGTCGGATCGCTGCTTATAGGGATGGTAGCGGTTGATGGTTGCACACCACACCGCCTCCTTAGATACGTTTCTGGCTCGAAAGCTTCTGCTCCATGCCTCGTTTGTCCACCACCACAACTCGTGTGCTGCGTATTTGCGGGGGGCTTTTCGTTACCGTACTCGCGGCAGGGGTCCTCCTCGTGAGCCTGCTGGTGGCTCGTGCGCCGGTACCGGACCTTGAGGCGCTGCGGGCCGGTGAGTCGCCGCTGCTCGGGCAGGCCACCCGCATATACACGGCCGACGGCGTAGAGTTGGCCCGGTGGTTTGATGAGGATCGGGTGTGGGTACGCCACAGCGAGATCGCACCGGTGGTCTATGACGCGCTGATTGCCGTAGAGGACCATCGGTTCTACACCCACCGCGGGGTCGACTTCCGGCGTTTAGCGGGTGCCCTGTACCACACCCTGCGCGGACAGCGCCAGGGCGGCTCTACGCTGGCGATGCAACTTTCCCGCAACCTCTACCCGGCCATCGCCGCTGCCCCGCTCTGGAAGCGCAAGGGGCAGGAGATGATCACGGCGCTCGCGCTGGAGCGCACGTACAGCAAGCCTGAAATCCTGGAGCTGTACCTTAACACCGTACCGTTTGGGCACCGGGCCTATGGCGTCGAGGCTGCGTCACGGGTGTTCTTCGATGAATCGGCCGCCACTGTATCCACCCTTCAGGCCGCCACGCTTATTGCGGTGTTGCGAGGCCCCTCCTATTACAACCCCCGGCAACATCCGGAGCGGACGCGGGCGCGGCGGGCCCTCGTCCTGGACCGGATGGTCGCCACCGGACGACTGGATGTTGCGGAACGGCCCTCGCCCCGCGCCCCGCTGTACCTGGCTCCGCCGCGTGACCGCAGCACAACCGCTCTCGCCCCCCACTTTCTCGACCGCGTGCGGGCTGAGGTGGCCACATGGGCTGCCGCCCAGGGGCTGGATCCTGCCCGGGCCGGCCTGCGGGTCTACACCACGTTAGACGCCTCGCTGCAGCAGATGGCCGTTCGGGCGGTGACGGATGAGACCGAGCGCATCCAGGCCATAGCGGACGCGCAGTGGGCCGCGGCCTCTCCCGAGGCGCCAGCTCAAGAAGCGCCTCTTGTGGAACGGCGCCCAGACGCGTTTCAGTTTTGGTGGGACGCCCATCCAGACCGCGTGCGGACCTACGTCCGGCGCACGGCCGCCTTTCAGACGCTGCGCGCCCGGGGGTACCCGCCGGCCGCGGCTCAAGCCCAATTGCTTCACGATCAAGCGTTCACCGATTCGCTGCGCCTGGCACAGACGCGCATGGACGCGGGCTTCGTAGCACTCGATCCGCGCACCGGCGCGATCCGAGCCTACGTGGGCGGGCGTGATCATACCATCGATGCGTTCGACAAGGCAGGGCAGGCCCGGCGGCAATCAGGCTCTACCTTCAAACCGTTTCTGTACGCAGCCGCCATGGAGGCGGGCTACTCGCCCTTTGAGCTGGTAAAAGATTCCATTGTTACCTACCGCCAGCCGAACGGCACCACCTGGCGTCCGCGTAATGCCGGGGGCGGCGCCTCCCATCAGGCGCTCACGCTGCGCGAGGCGCTGGCGCATTCCACCAACACGGTTGCGGCTCATCTGGGGATGGCGCTGGGGCCAGCGGCAGTAGCGGATGCTGCACGCCGGGCTGGGCTCCAGACGCCACAACGCCCGGTGCCGTCGCTGGCCCTCGGCACCAGCGAGGTTACCCTGCTTGAGCTCACCGCCGCGTACGGTACGCTGGCCAACGAGGGCCGCGCCCCCGAGCCCCGCCTTATTGCCCGCATTGAGCAGAGCTCGGGCACTGCGGTCGCAACGTTCGGCCCCGCCGCACAGGATGGCCTGTCCCGCTACGCGGCCTACCTCACGCTCGACATGCTCCGGGATGTGGTCTCCTATGGCACCGGATCGGCGCTACGGACAACGTATGGCCTGCAGGGCGACCTGGCCGGAAAAACCGGGACCACCCAGCACGGGGCCGATGGCTGGTTTATGATGCTCCACCCCGCGCTGGCCATGGGGGCATGGGTGGGCTTCAACGACCCGCAGGTGCGCCTGCGCACGAGTTCCTCCGCGCAGGGCAGCCGCACCGCCCTGCCTATCGTCGCCACCTTCGCGCAGACGCTCTTCGAAGCGAACCCTGCACTCGAACACGCGCGGTTTCGCACCCCGGAAGGTCACCACATGCCGCGCCCTTCCTTTTTGGACCCCGACGATCAACCATCGCGCCGCGCGGTGAACGCTCACCTCTTCCAGCCGGCGCTCGACAGCACACTCCGCGCGCGGCTGGAACGGCTCCCCCTCCCCCCAGCGTGGCGACAGCATCTGTTCTCGGTTCCGGAGGACCGTCCAGCAGAGGAATCGTGGGCATCGCAGGACATGGAGTCCATTCTACGCGCCAGAATAGACGGGCCGGATCATGAACGCCCGCTGGTGCGTCGAGACACCCTCGCTACCGGGGCCCCGCCGGATGCTGAGCGGGCGCTACGGTTACGGCTTCCTGAATAGCTTGCCCCTGCATGGTCCTCATCATCTCTGACGCGCACCTGGGAGAGGGCACCGCGGCCACAGCACGGCGTGAGGAGCGCGACCTCATCCGGTGCCTTAAAGCCCACCAGGCCCGGGTTACACACGTGTATTTGCTGGGCGACCTCTTCGACTGTTTCATCGAGTACCGCAACGTCGTACCCCGAGGCTTTGTGCGGTTGCAAGGGCTGCTGGCTACCTGGGCCGACCGCGGCGTGCGGGTCACGTATTTGGCAGGCAACCATGATCCGTGGCATCGCACCTACGTACGCGACGAGTGGGGCGCCCAGTTCGTGCTCGATTCCATGGTGGCCAGCCACTTTGGGCGCCAGCTATACCTGCGCCACGGCGATGGCCTCTCGACCTCCGCCCAGCCCTACCGGCGCCTGAAGCCCCTGCTGCGGCACCCCGTCCCCACTGCGCTCTACCGCGGGCTATTGCCGGCCGATGTGGGCATCGGGTTGGCGCGCTGGGTGAGCCGTGGGTTTGGGGGCAAGCGCCCCAGTCGCCGTGCCGCAGGCGAGGTGCGGGCGCTCGCCCATGCCATTGTGGAGCGTACCCCAATAGATATGGTGGCGATGGGCCACACACATATCCCCGACCTCCAGGCCTGGTCTACTGGCGCCTACGTAAATACAGGCTGCTGGCGCGACGACCGGACGTTTGCCCGGATTGACGCTACCGGGCTTCACCTTGTCCATTGGAACGGTTGGGCAACCGAGGAAGTTGATGCTGTGCTATTTTAGATAGACATACGGTCCTGTATCCAATGCGGGTGCGCTATCGTAAGACGGCACTCCACCCCTTCGTTACGCCGCCTTTTATTTCATGGCATCCAACTATTCTGACGACGAGCTGAATCGATACTTCAGCGATCCGGAGGCACGCCGGGGGGCCTCCTCGAGCAAGCCGAACCCATCCGACGGATTCTTCGCACGCCGCTTCTCGAACCCTCGGCTGGCTCAGGCGGTCGCGGTCCTCTCGGTGCTCACAGCCATCGTGCTGATTGCCGCCCTCAGCATTGGGCTGTGGCTCTTTTCCGTGGGCGACGACCTTCCGTCACTACAGCAGTTGGAGAATCCGTCGTTGGACCTCGCGACCATCGCATACACCTCCGATGGCGAAGAACTGGCTCGCTACGGACGCCAGAACCGATCCTGGGTCGACTACGACGCCATGTCGCCGCACGTCATCAACGCCTTGATCGCGACCGAGGACCATCGCTTCATGGAGCACTGGGGGATGGATCTATTTCGCACGGCCTCGGCCGTCACCCAGACGGTGTTCACCGGCAGCCGGCAGGGCGGGTCCACCATTACGCAGCAGCTGGCGCGCAACCTGTACAACGAGCAGATCGGTTTTGAAGCCACCGTCGGGCGCAAGCTGAAGGAAATGCGCACGGCAGTAGAACTGGAGCGGCGGTACACGAAGCGAGAAATTATTGAGATGTACCTCAATACAGTGGCCTTTGGCAACAACGCGTACGGCATCGAAGCCGCCTCGTGGACGTACTTTGGGACCACGGCTGCCGACCTTACCATACCGCAGGCGGCTACCCTCGTCGGCATGCTGCAAGCGACCACGTTTTACAACCCGGTACGCAACCCCGAAAACGCCCAGCGCCGGCGCAACGTTGTGATGCGCCAGATGGTGCGCCACGGGTTGCTATCGGAGGCGCGCTACGCGGAGCTGCGGGAGGAGCCGGTAGTCGCCGAGCGCCGGTCCGCCGAGGTCACGGAGAGCTTCGCCCCCTACGCTGCCGAGCACGTGCGCAACCAGCTGGCTCGATGGCGTACCGCCTCGGGACGGGATATTTACGGTGAGGGCCTGCGCGTCTACACCACCGTCGATTCCCGCATCCAGCAGGCCGCGCAGGAAGCCATCGACGAGACGATGACGGCCCTGCAGTCAGTCGTGGATTACGAATGGAGCCGCGCCAGCGGCTGGTTTCTCGGAAACGACATCACCGACTACACGGCACAGGAGGGATACGAACCGTTCGCCTACTTTTGGGAGCAACGGCAGCCCTTCCTGAACAACCTGATCCGCAACACCGACCGATTTCGCTCGCTGCGTGCGGACGGCATGGCGCCCGACGAGGCGGTGAGCCAATTGCGCGAGCACACCGCCTTCGTAGATTCCGTCAAGCAAGTCGCCACCCGCCTGGAGGCCGGGCTTGTCTCCATGGACCCTCGCTCCGGGGAGATCCGCGCCTGGGTGGGCGGACGCGACCTTGCCACCGACTGGTACGATCACGTCGCCCTTTCACGCCGGCAGCCCGGCTCCACGTTCAAGCCGTTTCTTTATGCCGCAGCAATCGACAACGGCTACCGGCCCGACGACACGCGCGTCGACAGCGTCTTCACCTATACCGACCCGCAAACGGGCCGGGAGTGGAGTCCGCAAAACTCTGGAGGCTTAGCCACCAACCAGGCGATGACGTTGCGCCAGGCGCTCGCAGAATCCAAAAACACCATTGCGGCGCAGCTCGGCATCGAAATTGAACCCAGTACCATTGCCTTCTATGCCCGGCGCATGGGGATACAGAGTCAGATGGAGGAGTTTCCGTCCCTCTCCCTCGGGGTAAGTGACGTGTCCCTGTTGGAGATGACCCGGGCCTACAGCACGCTGGCCAACGGCGGCCTAAACTATGAGCACACCATCATCCAGCGCATTGAAGACCGGTTTGGAAACGTGCTCTACGAGGCCAACCCCTCCCCCTCAGAGGCGCTCTCCGAGGAAGTCGCCTACACGGTGGTGGACATGCTGCGCGACGCGGTGGCCCACCCGGGCGGCACGGGAGCGCGGATTCAGTGGCAGTTTCAACTTGGGGATTACGACCTGGCTGGCAAAACCGGCACCACGCAGAACAGCGCCGATGGCTGGTTCATGCTCATGCATCCCGACCTTGTAACGGGCGCCTGGGTTGGGTTTAACGACCAGCGCGTCACCTTCCGCTCCAGCAGTTGGGGCCAGGGCTCGCGTAACGCGCTGCTGGTGGCTGGGGACTTCACGCGGCGACTGGCCGATCACCCCGATGAACTGCTCGCCCGGGATCGCCGCTTTCCGCTACCCGCTGACTTTTTCGATGATACCCCGCAGGAAGACTTCCTGCCAGAGCAAGGCCGTGTGGGATGGTGAAGTCGCCATCCTGCACCCAGTGAAACGGCCGGGCTACACGGTTCCAGGCCACCCTCTGTGAGCAACCACCTGCAGGCGACCGCCCTCACCGACGGCCTCCCTCTGTGTACGATTGAAACACACGAGCGGCAATAGATTTCACTTATCTCTTATTCCACCCATCTGCGGCGCTGTTTCGGCGCTGGATCCCCACGTAGCAATCCATGGACACCCAACAGGTTACCGTAACGATTCCCCGGAAGGAAGGCACTACCAAATCAAATGACCCCGTTGAGGTGTGGCCGCTGGTCAAGGCCGCACTGGAACGCGTGGAAGCCGATGAACATGTGATGGATGCCGCCGAATCCGCACTTGCGCACAGCGACGGCTGCGTGGCGATCGGCAACTTTCTGGACACCGAGTCCACACGCATTCAGCGCATGGATTTCCGCTACCGCGTCCCACTGCTCGTACTGGCCGCAAAAAAAGCCCGGGACGACAGGCGAGCCGACTCCATCTACGATGGCACCGAGGAGATTCTTTTCTTCGAGACGGACCAGGATCAGTACCCGTTTGACATCTCCAAAGACTGGACCGTCGATTGGATGGCCGTAGCGGATGAGCGGATCGACGGATACGAGAACATCGGCTCGGACAACGAAACGTGGGCTACGGATCGGCTGATGGACTTTCAGGAGATTGACGTCGATAAATACCTGAGCGACGAAGAGAAGTACGACGAGTTGGATGAGACGGACGAGGACGTAACGCGTCGCGATGTGCGGTAGGGCGCGTGATTTCTGTCGGGTGTCGCTGCCCTTAGACGGGCGCGCCATTCATGCGCCGCTTTACCGGTGGAGTGTGTTCGGCTTACCGCTGAGGTACTGCCCGTGAAAACCGAACGGGATGGCGTGCGGCACCGTGGCCCGCGCCCGCTCCTCAAGCGTGTCTGCATCCAACACCAGCAAGAACGACGTTTCGGCGGTCGCATCCAGCACCACCGAAAGCAGCACCCCGTCTCCTTCGGTTGTCGCACCCGGACGAGCCACAAACACCGGCTCGCCGGGATAGCAGCCCTCAGCGTACCACGTATGGGCTTCGCCCGTCGACACGTCGATACGCACCAGCTGGTCTGTAAAATGACCCGGCACCCGGTTGCCCGTCCCCCACACAAAACGGTAGGGCCGCCCGTTGACGCGGGCATAATCGATGCGCGGCAGCTCCAGCCCAGTCTCAGAGAGCACCTCTTTGCGCGCGGTTTCCGTCTTCAGGTCCAGGTGAAAACGCCACGGGTCCGCCGCCGCTCGCTCGTCGATCCCCTCGCGCAACCGATTCAGGAAGAGGCGGTCGACGACGGACGCGTCGGGATAGCCAGCGAGGTCCACGGCAAGCCGCCCGTCTCCTGTGGCGAACGCGTTGATGTGGTGAAAGGCAAAAAACGGGGGTCCTGCACACGTGGCGAGGTGTGTGCCTTCAGCACGGTCGAACACGTGAAACTGCGTGCCGCGCTCGGGGCGCCAGTGGTAGTTCGCGATAAAGGGTTTGCCGCTAAACGCCAGCTCAAGCGGGTTTACCACAAACGGAAAGGCCGCCAGGATGAGGTGCTCTTCCGTCATCGCAAAACTGTGCATGTACGCAGGCTCGTCCACCGACAGCGACCCCAGCGGCGTACGCGTCCGGCTCCCCGGCGTGAGCTTGTAGAGCTGATAGGTGCTCGTCTTGCCAAACGCGGTGGTGTAGCTGTAAAGGGTGCCGCTGTCCGGGTCCACGTGGGGATGAGCCGTGGTGATGTCGCCGGGTAGGTGATCCTCATACCCCATCTCGCCCAGCGTCTCCAGCGTCTCCGGGTCGAAGCGAATCGGGAGCGGGGTCTCGGTGAGGGCCACGTACTGATCGGCCAGCCGCATCACGTTGATGTTCGCGTTGTCCGTGATCTGCGGGCGAAACATCGCCATCACCCGCCCAAAGATAGAGCGGCAAGGGTCCGTCGCAAACTCGGACCGCTGGATGGTGCCGGTGGCCTCTGCTTGTCGGTACGACGTTGAGTTCAGGAAACGATTGGCGTACCCTACCTCACCGTCCGCGAAGGTGAAGGCATGGAGCATGGCCAGCCCATCAAACCAGTGGTTGTATGAGCGGTCGCCCACCTCAAACTTCGCGGGGCCATTGCGGACGAGGGTGCCGTGCAACCACGGGGGCAACGCGCCTTCCACCGGCAACGCCTCGTGGCGCGTCTCACGCGCGAGCGATGTCAACCCGAGCTTATAGGGCGCTTCGGACATAGGCTGATGTGGCTTGGTTACGCGGTGCCAGTAGAGCCGAAGCCACCCGAGCCCCGGGTGGTTGTTTCGAGCGTATCCACCTCTTCCCACTGCACCCGCTCGTACCGGGCCACCACCAGCTGGGCAATCCGCTCTCCCCGCTCAATGGCGAACGCTGAATCGCCGAGATTTACCAGCGCCACCTTCACCTCGCCCCGGTAGTCGGCATCAATCGTTCCCGGCGCGTTAATCACCGTCACGCCGTGCTTCACCGCCAGCCCACTGCGCGGCCGCACCTGCCCTTCACAGTCTGGAGGAAGCGCAATCGCCAGGCCGGTGGGCACAAGCGCCCGGGCGCCCGGGGCCAGCGTCAGCGGCTCGTCTTCCGGAACGGCCGCCCGGAGGTCCACGCCCGCACTGCGGTCGGTGGCGTGGCTGGGCAGCGGAAGACCCTCGGCATGCGGAAGGCGATGCAGCGGAATACGGCGGGTAGACATAATCCTGTGGGACGAATGTTGAGCGAAAAAAGAATCGAAAAAAGAAATGGCCAGCCGGGCCTACAGCCTATGCAAAGCCAAACACGACCATCCCCACCATGCACACGGCTGCGAAGGCGAGCAGCTTAAGCAATAGCGGGAGGCAGAACCGGAACCAACGATCGTAGGGCACGCCCGCCATTCCCAAAATGCCCATGAGCACGGCGTTGGTAGGGACGATCATGTTGGCGAACCCGTCGCCGAAGAGGAAGGCCTGCACGGCAATCTGTCGAGACACCCCCAGAAGATCGCTTAGGGGCGCCATTAGGGGCATGGTGACGAAGGCCTGCCCGCTACCCGACGGCACAAACAGGTTCAGGAGGGTTTGCATCAGCATCATGCCCACGCCGGCCAGCTCAGGCCCTACGGTGCCCAGGGGCACGGACAGCGCATGCACAATGGTGTGCAGGATCTGTCCATCTTCCATGATGAGGGCAATTCCTCGCGCAACACCTACCAATAGTGCTGTCTCGGTCAACTCCTTCGCACCGACTACAAACTCCCGAGCCATTTCGCTCGGCCCTACACGTCCAATCAGTGCTGTGACGACACCTACGATAAGAAAGGCCGCCCCCAGCTCCGTGAGGTACCAACCCCACCGGGCAATGCCCCAAACGGCCACTCCCAGCGCCAGCAAAAACGTGCACAAAATGGCCACGTGGGTGAGCTTCAATGCAGGATAATCGGTAGTTGGGGCGTCGGCGGCGGGCATGTCCAGCCCCGTCAGGAGGCTGCGCGCGGGGTCCAGCTGCACCTCCTTCGAGTACTTGTACACGTGATGTGTACCGATGAGCACAAACGGAAGCAGGATACCCATACGGATGGGCCAGCCCGAGTAGGTCGGCAGGTCGGCTACCCCCTGCGCTACCACCACGGTGTACTGGTTGAAGGCTGCCGCCCCGTACCCAATGCCGTAGCCCGCTACGATGATGCCCACGGCCGTCATCGTGTCCATCTTCATGGTGCGGCAGAGCGCGGCCAGAATGAGCACGAACGGTATGTACTCGGCCGACGCCCCCATCACGCTGGACGTGAGGGCAAACACGAAGATGGTGATGAAGATGAGCAGGCCGGGGCGCCCGCCCAGCCGCTCCAGCAAGCGCCCGAGCAGCGCGTCGATGGTGCCCGTCTTTCGGATGACCGCGAGCACCCCTCCGATGATAAACAAGAAAAAGATGATGGCCTGCGCATCACCAAACGCCCGTGGGATCGCCGTAAATAGTGCGAGCGGACTGAGCAGCGCACCATCCTCCACTACCTCAAAAGTGCCGGGTACCACGACGGTCGTGCCTTCCACCGTCTCCGTATCAAACGCCCCCTGCGGCACGATCCATGTGAGCACCAGCGCGCCTACCATCAGAAAGAACAGCAGCGTGAGCGTGTGGGGCATCTTGAAGTTCATGGACAGCGGCCCCGCACAAGGGGTATCTGAAGAATTGGTGAGCTGAAAATTGCGTGTGCCGCAGTGGCACGCGTGCTATGATGAGAAATTCTACACTAAAATGCGACCGCTGCACGCGCGTCGTTCGCCGTTCCGTTTTTCTCCTCCACCGCTTCGCTTGAGGCGCCCGGCGTAGCGTCGAAAAAATACAGCGGGTCTTCATGCCCGAACCCACCCGCGGCGCCTGCGTTCGGCGTTCGCACGGTGTATTTTAGATCCGTTCGTCCTTTTTCGATCACTCCGCTTTTTCGCTTCATGGCCGAGGCCTCTGCCGCATCTCCGTCCCCCACCTCCGTACAGCACGATACCCACAGCACGCGCACCCACACCTGCGGCGACCTCCGCCCCGAGCATGTCGGCGAGCACGTTGTGTTGAAGGGCTGGGTCGACACCCGGCGCGACCTGGGGGGCGTCATCTTCATCGACCTGCGGGACCGGTACGGACTGACGCAGATCGTCTTCTCCCCGCAAGATGATGCTGAGGCGCACGACGCCGGAAATACGCTGCGTAGCGAGTACGTCGTTTCGGTGGAAGGCATCGTGCAGGAGCGGTCGGAAGATACCGTCAACCCCAAGCTCCCCACGGGTGGCGTTGAGGTACGGGTGCAGGACGTCAACATCCTGAACACGGCAGACGTCCCGCCCTTCACCGTGTCGGCCCACGAAGAGAAGCGCACGCGAGCCAATGAAGACCTGCGCCTGCAGCACCGCTTCCTGGACCTGCGCCGTCAGCAGCTTCAGGAAAACCTCCGCCTGCGCCACCGCTTCTACCAAACCACGCGCCGCTACCTCGATACCCAGGATTTCCTCGAGATCGAGACGCCGGTGCTGATGAAGTCGACGCCCGAAGGCGCCCGTGACTTCCTCGTGCCCAGCCGCCTCCATCCTGGTAAGTTCTACGCGCTGCCGCAGTCGCCGCAAACGTATAAGCAGATCTGCATGGTGGCCGGACTCGACCGGTACTTCCAGATCGTGAAGTGCTTTCGGGATGAAGACCTGCGCGCAGACCGGCAGCCCGAATTCACCCAGGTGGATATCGAGATGAGCTTTGCCACCGAAGAGCAGGTCTACTCGCTCATGGAAGGCCACATGGCGGCCCTCTGGAAGGAGCTGATGGATACCGATATCCCCACCCCCTTTCCGCGCATGACGTACGAAACCGCTATGCGCACCTACGGCTCGGACAAGCCCGATACCCGCTTCGACCTCAAGATTCACAACGTGAGCGACGCCATTGCCGGCTCAGGTTTCCGCGTCTTCGACAACATCATCGACGGTGGCGGGCACGTCATTGCCATTGTGGTGCCGGGCGAGGGCGACCAGGGACGCGGCTACATGGACCGGCTGGATGCCCACGTGCGCAAAACCATCGGCGCGGGCGGACTTGTGTATGTGCGCCTGCCCTCCGACGGGAGTGCGCCACAGCCCTCCGTCAAAGAGCACGTGATTCCGACGGAATACATCGACGAAGTGCTCACCACCGTGGACGCGGGCGCCGGCGACCTCGTGCTGGTGCTGGCGGGCACGTATCCTACCGTCTTTGAGCAGATGGGGGCGCTGCGCCTGCACATGGCCCGCGAGCTGGACCTCCTGCCAGGCGGCAACGAGGGCCCGTGGGAATTTCTCTGGGTTACCGACTTCCCGCTGCTGGAATGGGACGCAGACGCCCAGCGGTACCACGCCATGCACCATCCGTTTACTTCACCGCACCCGGAGGACATGGCCAAGCTCGACACCGCGCCCGGCGAGGTCCGCGCGCGAGCATACGACCTGGTGCTGAACGGCACGGAGATCGGCGGCGGATCCATTCGGATCCATAACGCCGACGTGCAGCAACACATGTTTAATGCGCTTGGCATTGACGAGGCCGAGGCGCAGAAACGCTTTGGCTTTCTCCTGAAAGCTTTCCGCTTTGGCGCCCCTCCGCACGGCGGCATTGCCCTGGGCCTGGACCGCCTCGTGATGCTGATGGCGGGCGCTTCTTCCCTGCGCGACGTGATTGCCTTCCCCAAAACACAGAGTGCGGCCGAGCCCATGGTGAAGTCGCCCGACGTAGTAGACCCAGAGCAACTGCGCGACCTCCACATCCGCACGGTGCTACCTAAGACGGACGGCGCGGGGTAGCCCATACCTGACGGGCGTGCCGCGCTGTAGCGTGTAACCAAACGGAGAGACGCAGCACGTAGGAAGTGCAGGTCTTCTCCATTGACACCCCTCGTTCCATGACGATGCCACGCGACGCGCAGCAACGGTTTTTCACGATAACGGAAGACGGCGAAGCCATCGGCACGCTGCAGCAGTTTGCCTACACGCTAAACGTGCCTCGAAAGGCCGTCGTCTCGTGCATTCAGGACGAGGTGCCTGGCACGCTGGTCCTTGAACCGGGCAGCGGGCAGGATCACATCGTCATTGCCAATAAGGATCACTTGAGTGGGCTGCGGAGCTGTGCGGGGCGGTCGCAGCCCGGGGTCAGCGCTACCTAAAAGTTGATGCCGAGGCGCAAGAAGGTCTGGGTACTCCGCTGACGCAGCGCGCTGTCTTGCCCCGTCACCACGTCGAGGACGTCCCCGATCTCTTCGACTGTTTCCTGACTCCAACTCATAGACCGCACCGTCAGGCCGATGGTAACGCCTGTGCGATTGCCAAGTAATCGCTCCAGTTTGCCTTCGACGGTAACGTCGGTACTCCGAGTAAGGCGTACACCCTCCACCACGTCACCGAAGTCGGTCATCCCTCCCAGACTTCTGACAACCGAGACAAACCCCGTCAGGTTGTTTTCGATGACCGGGAGATCGGTCGGGATGCGGATGCTGGCTCCAAGCCCGGCACCAATCCCCCCTTTCGCTACATTCAACGCCTCCTCTTCTTCGATGGGCGGCGCCTGCTGCATGGCCTCCATGGGTCCGTTCGCGTCATTTTCTTCCTCTTGTCTGGTGAGATTCCGATACCCCAAGTTTACCCGGATCGGAATATAGGCGGCGATGGGAAGGCCGGCGAGTTGTCGAAACAGGTGCGCATTTCCACCAAAATCTAATCGCGCCGCCAGGTTACGAAGCGGTCTTTTTCCACGCTCGGGATCTGCCTCTTGTACACCGTAGCTGATCATCAGCGAGGCGCTCTGCGAGGAGAACATCAACGCAGCCGAGGAACCGTCGTAGTCAAATATATTGGCGCTATCAGGACTGGCAAGAGCGAATGCGTCGTTTACATAGCCCACCGTTAACGACGTCGTATTGGACGGGGCATCATCATTTCCGCTGGATTGCCCAAGTGCAGCTCTCGGCTGCATGCAAAACAGGACAGTGGCTATCGCGAGGAGGACGAAGGCGGTGTACTTCATGAGGAAGAGGAGGGTTAGCCAAACAGAACGCGTTTGGTAGAGAGTCCTTACCTTCGCGACTCCTGCAAAATGAATTTCCCACAAAGGATACTGGTACAGTTATACCACCTGCCGCAACCGCTCCACCATCTCCTTTCGGGCCACCCGCACCATGTACTCCAGGACGCCCCGGTGCTGTGTCCGGTACTCCTCGTAGGAGACCGGCTGCACCCAGGCGCAGTACGCCCCATGGTGTGAGCGGATCGCGGTTGAGTGGGTGACGTACTGCCCACACAAAATGGTGCGTACCGCCTTCAACATCCGATCGTACGTGTGGGCATCGAAGTGGTCGCTCACGTAGGTAGGGCGCAGTTGCGTATGGGTGGTTGCCACAGCCTCGTCAATCCCACGGCGTACCAGCGGTTCGGGCAGCGTGGGTTGCTCCTCTGGCGGGGTGAACGCCCGTGCCACCTCCTCTGCCTGGTAGCGGTGCCCGATGAGGCTCCGCACGGCCAGCGCCACCTGACTGACCGGATAGGCCCGTTCGTACAGCGTTTGCTGCTCCCACAGCGCGAATGTGACATCCATCACCGCCCGCAGGTTGGTCCCCGAGCCCAACGACGCGCGCAGGTACTGCTCCAGCACCTCCGGCGGCATCTGCGGCCGTGGGTCGTGCTCCGCCTGCTCATCCGCTGGCGCACAGCACCACAAGGCACCACCCCGCCGTTCCAGATAGGCGCCAGGATGCTTCCGAACCGCCCGCTTCACGCTTCGAATAATCTTGCCAAGGATCGGGTCGTGGCGGCGATGCACCTCAAACAGATGCGCGTTGACCTGGCTGAACACCAGGCGCCGCGTCAATGATTGCAGCCGCTCGTCCGACTGCCGCTGCCAGTGATGGCTTTCGAAGTAGCGCCGGAGCACGGTAAAATGACCGGCCGCATCACGCTCAAACAGATCCGCGATGCAGTCAATTGCCAGATCCTTTAGCGCATGTACCTGCAGGTAGCCCGGCAACGCTCCGCTGCGGCGCTTCATGCGGAGGTACGAGAGGGCGACGTTGTGGCAGTGAGCGACCACTGTTTCCACGGAGGGCCGGTCGGGGGCGTTGGAGAGAACTGTAGCGATGGATGAACGAAACGGCAGCATACCAGACGACACGTGGTGGGTGAACGTACTGAGGAACAGCTATGGAGGCACTGACGGCGCGCGCTATAACGTGCTGACACCCCGTGGCCTATGCCCTCCACCAATATAGGCGCAAAAAGGGGATAGGATGTAACACGGAAGTCTCACTTGCGCCATTAACCGTCCTTTTTACTCCAATCTCTTACACATGCCAAAGCCATTGGCGACGGAGGTAACACAACGATGCTCTCACCAACGGTTAAGCCGCCAGACGGCGATTGCGGTGGAGCAGTCCTGATGCGAGCAGTCCTAATACAAGCAGTTACAGTGACCGGTGGAGCACGCTGATAAGTTGCTTGCGCGTAAAGGGCTTGCCGATATAATCGTCAAATCCCTGCTGCAAGAAGCGCTCACGGTCACCCGGCAGAGCGTATGCTGTGCAGGCGATCATGGGCGTGTCGCCGTAGCCTTCAGCCCGGAGTCGTTGTAGCAGGTCAACCCCCGAGCGATCGCCTCCAAGATCGATATCGACGAGAAGAACATCGAAGCTACGTCCCGCCGTTGCTTCCATCGCCTGATCGAAGGTACCAGCGGTGTCCACCTCGAACTCGGACCGCAACGTCAGCGACATCATGGTCCGTATTTCGGGGTTGTCCTCAACGATGAGCAGTTTGGGGTTATCCGCGGTTTGCCTCATCTTCTTGCCATCCTCGGACGTGCGCTTGTCTCCAGACGAGGATCCCGGCTCATTGGCCAGCGCAATCCATGGAGGTAGCGTCAGGACGTCAGGGCCAGGCAACGGGCGGAACGGCTGGGGCGAGCAGATTGGCGCGTACATAGGGCTGTGTATTGCGTTGAGGTCTGCGCGCCCATGTTTCACCATTAATCTCAAGATTAATCCGCGATTCTGGCTACGCGTGTCGACGTATATCATCACACGTTAAGGTACACGAAATGCACATCCTACGCAAGCCCACGGGCATCTTCTATCGCCCGATGGTCACTATCAGACTGACCCGGTGGAAAAAGCTGGTTTGCGGAACAGAAAAAACATGGGTAGCGTGTAGGCACCGCTTTACCATGTCTGTTGCGTTGTGTCGGAGGGGTGGCAGAGCGGTCGAATGCACTGGTCTTGAAAACCAGCGTGCCCTTGCGGGTACCGGGGGTTCGAATCCCTCCCCCTCCGCCTTTTCTTTTTTCGGATTTGCCCGAGGGGGTGCCGGTCGATTCTCGTCCGTCGCCCCGAGCCCCACGGGTGTGGGGGGCACGCGGGCAACCAGCCTCGCGACCGGCATACCAAACCGTGGTTATTACGGCTGCACCCGCGCTCCACCAGCTGCGCCCCCTGTAAGCCCGTGGACCGGCGACCTTTTTTAGCAGGCACTGTAACAAGCCATTTCGTCCTCCGTAGTCCGCCCTGGAGCACCTACCCACACAGGCTGCAAGGGCCTATCGTCTTGCCGGACTCTACACGAAGCGGTGCAGTTTGTACGTTCCGTAACTACCCGAGTCGTCTTTTTACCACCTCCCCGTTCTCATGCTTCGCCTTGTCACCTGCTGTACCGTCCTTCTCCTCTTCTGTGGGACCAGCTTCATCGCCGCCGCGCAAGACCATGCCACCGCTCCCCGCGTCATCACGTTCAACGAAGCCGTCCAGGTGGCCCTCGAAAACAACACGGATATCCGCCAGGCACGCAATGCGATCGATCAGAGCACGTCGCAACTCACGCAGCGCCGTGGCGACTTTCTGCCGAACCTGAACCTCAACGTAAACGGCAGCCAGCGCTTTGGCACCACCTTCGACCAGAATGTAGGTGACTTCGTAAGCGAGCGCACCTTCGGCATGGGGCTTGGCGTGAGCACCTCCATCAACGCCTTCGATGGCTTTGCGAAGATGGCACGGCTGCGCAGCGCACAGTTCAACGTGCAAGGAAGTGAACTGGACCTGGAGCGCACCCGCCAGGATGTTGTCTTCTCGGTCGTCAGCCAGTACCTGGACCTTGTGCTGAGCCAGGAAAACCTTGCGATTCAGGAAGAAAACCTGGAAGCGCAGCGTCAGCAACTGGAGCAAACGGAGGAGTTTGTTCGGGTGGGTACCCAGCCGCGCTCCGACCTCTTCCAGCAGGAAGCGCAGGTAGCCAACGCCGAGCTGCAAGTCCTGCAGGCCGAGCGGCAGTTTCAGATTAACGAAGTGCAGCTCGTGCGCACGCTGCAGCTCGATCCGTTCCAGGAGTATGAGTTCGAGATCATGTCCCTGGATGAAGACGACCTCCGTCTGGAGGAGTATGAACTCCAAGCCCTTTTGCAGGAGTCGTTCGACCGCCGCCCCGACCTCCGCAGTCAGCAGCAATCAATCGCTGCGGCGGAGCAAGGCGTTCGGGAAGCCCGCTCGGGTTACTATCCCTCGCTAAACGTGAATGCCAGTTCCAGCGGCAATTACACCGACCGCCTGCAGTCTTCGTTTGGCGATCAGGTGTTTGATCAGCGGCGCACCGAGTCCATTGGGTTTAACCTGTCCATTCCCATTTTCGACCGGCTGCAGACCCGCAATCAGGTGCAGCAGGCACGGGTGCAACGCGATAATGCGCGCATCACGCTGGAAGGCAACCGGCAAAATGTGGCCATCCAGGTGCGGGAAGCCTACCTCGACTACGGGAACGCGCAGAAGCGCCTGGACGTGACGGCCGTGCAGGAGCGGGCGGCCGAGCGGGCCCTGGAGGCTACGCAGGAGCGCTACAACGTGGGTTCGGCCACCCTCGTAGAGCTGACCCAGGCGCAGGCCGACTTTGTGAGTGCTGCGAGTGACCGCGTACAGGCCCGGTACGAACTCGTATTTCAGCAGCGCCTGATTGATTACTACGTCGGTGTGCTCAATCCCTCGCAGCCGTTGTTTGACTAAACCGTCCGGCGGCGCCTCTGCCCACTTTTTCATTTAGCTCTTCCCCCTAATGGCTACAAAGAAGCAATCCACCACGCGCCGCCTTCTGAAATGGGCGTTCGGCATCTTTGCCATCCTCGTGCTACTGGGCATCGTCGGCTTCTCCACCGGGCTGCTGGGCGGCGGAGATGACGCGCTCGCCGTTGATACCGAGGAAAGCAGCCTGCGCACCATCACGCAGGTGGTTACTGCCTCGGGCTCGATGCAGCCCGAGGTGCAGGTGAAGATCAGCCCCGACGTCTCGGGGGAGATCATTGAACTGCGCGTGCGGGAGGGCGATAATGTGGAGCAAGGTGACCTCCTGGCCCGCATTCGCCCGGATACGTACGTGGCCCAAATGGAGCGCGCCCGGGCCAACCTGGCGCAAAACCGCGCCACCCTCTCTGAGCGCCGGGCCGACTTGCTTCGGGCAGAAAACACGTTGAATCGCCAGCGGCAGCTGTTTGAGCGTGAGGTGATCTCCGAAAGCGACCTGGAGGACGCCCAGACGTCCTTTGAGATCGCGAAGGCCCGCCTGGAGGCCGCCGAGTTTGCCGTGCAGAGCGCGCAGGCCAGCTTGTCGGAGGCAGAGGAAGACCTGGAGCGCACCCGTATCTTCTCCCCGATGACCGGCACGGTGAGCAAGCTCGATGTGGAGCTTGGGGAGCGCGTGGTGGGCACGGGCATGCAGGCCGGTACGGAGATGATGCGCATCTCGCGCCTGAACCAGATGGAGCTCGAGATCGACGTCAACGAAAATGACGTCGTAAACGTGAGCCTGGGTGATACCGCCTCTATTGAGGTCGACGCCTATCCGGAGCGGTCCTTTCGCGGGATTGTGACGGAGATTGCCAACACGGCCCGCGTCACCGGTCAGGGCACGCAAGACCAGGTGACGAACTTCCCAGTGAAAGTGCGGGTGCTGGACCCGCACAACCGGGACAGCGCCGGTAGCCCTGCGGCAACCACCATAGCCGATGACGAAGGAACGCTCGCGACGCCTTCTACCCCGGCCAACTTTCGGCCAGGCATGACGGGGACGGTGGATGTCTTCACCGAAACCGTCACTGACGTCGTTTCTGTCCCTATCCAGGCGGTCACGGTACGGGACTTCAACCAGATTGACCACGCTACGGCAGACACCACGGCGCAGGCCAACGGCTCGCGGGACCGGGGCGCACGCGAAGATTTGCGCCGGGTCGTGTTCGTTATTGAAGACGGGACCGCGCAGATACGAGAAATCGAAACCGGTATTGCCGACGACACGCACATCCACATTCGCAACGGCTTGGCTGACGGTTTACAGGTTGTTACCGGTCCATTTAGTGCGGTCAGCCGTGAGCTCGCCCCCGGACGCGAGGTGCGCGTGCGTGAGGGACGCCGTAGCTTTGCCGAGCGCAACTAAGGCAACGAAGCCTTTCTCCGCTGTACTTCTTCGGTCGCCTTCTCTTCTCCTGCCCTACCTCCTATGCCAGACACCAATCAGGCCCTCATCCAACTCCGCGACGTCACGAAGGTCTACCTGATGGGCACGCAGGAAGTACGCGCGATGGACGGCATTACGCTGGACGTCTTCCGCAACGAGTACGTGGCCGTGATGGGCCCCTCCGGCTCAGGGAAGTCCACGATGATGAACATCATTGGCTGCCTCGACACGCCCACGGGTGGCTCATACACGCTCAACGGTGCCGATGTAGGGGATATGGACGACGACGAACTGGCCATCATCCGCAACCGGGAGATTGGGTTTGTCTTTCAGACCTTCAACCTGCTGCCACGGGTGACCTGCCTGCAAAATGTGGAGCTCCCGCTGATCTACTCGGGCATGCGGAAGCGCGATCGCCAGGAGCGGGCGTCGGACGTCCTCCGCGATGTAGGGCTGGGCGACCGGATCGACCACAAACCGAACGAGCTCTCCGGCGGCCAGCGCCAGCGCGTTGCCGTTGCACGTGCCCTCGTGACGGATCCCGCCCTGATTCTGGCCGACGAGCCCACCGGTAACCTCGATACCAAAACGGGCGAGGAGATTATGTGGCTGTTTGAGCAACTCTACCGCCGCGGCAACACGCTCATCGTCGTGACGCACGAGGAGGACATTGCGCAGCACGCCCGCCGCATCATACGCCTCCGCGACGGTGTCATCGAAAGCGACGTCCCGGTAGCCAACCCCGCACTGGCCGACCAGCCCATGGCTGCCGAGGCGGCATAAGGCTGAGAGGCTGTTTGGCAAATGCTTTTTAACCCTTGAACCACCCTGGCAGATGATCCAGAGGCATTATACCCCGGATATCTCGTCCCTTGAGGTCCTTGGTG
>Ga0207421_10000222_pt1 | contig 71259 bp, 66 predicted proteins | sample SodLakKL_010_SED_4_FD_187542 | JGI IMG/M metagenome (GOLD analysis project Ga0207421, IMG submission 187542) | Alkaline sediment microbial communities from Lake Tanatar, Kulunda Steppe, Russia - 8KL_010_SED (SPAdes) (version 2) | ecosystem: Environmental > Aquatic > Non-marine Saline and...
TGTTGGTATTTTAAGTTAACAAGTTAACACACAGTGTTGGTTTAAGAATCGCCTTTAAAAAGCTCATTTAATTTATCTCCTAAAACCCTTTCAGCTGCGGCGGTTTCATACTGCAACCCCGCCTCCAAATGAGAATTCATGGACATATTGAGAGCACGCTTCGCAGCTTGAACAGCCTCCGGAGATAAACTTATAATCTCGTTAGCCATCTCTGACGCTTTTTCCATCAAAGTTTCTTCTGAATATACATGATTAACCAAGCCAATGCGGAGTGCTTCACCGGCATCAATTTTGCGACCGGTGAGGATCAACTCTTTAGCCATACCCGGCCCTACCAAACGAGGCAGTCTCTGTGTGCCTCCGGCGTCAGGGACCAAACCGTAAACAACTTCCGGGATGGAAAATACAGCATTATCGGCAGAAATTCTGATATCGCCGGCCAAAGCGAGTTCCATTCCGGCGCCCATACATGCTCCTTTTATAGCCACAATTACCGGGACAGGCAGTTTTTCATAAAGAGAAAAAACATGGCTTACATGCTGTAATGTTTCAATGCCATCTCGAAAGGTAACACCCATTGATAATCCCCCGGGGATTGCTGCCGCCTTTAGATCCAGACCGGCACAAAATGCTTTACCTGCTCCAGTGAGGATGACTACCTTTACCTCGGGAGATTGTTTGACTTTGAGAGCCGCTTCCTCTAATCCTGCCCATACTTCCCCATCCAATGCATTTCGTCTTTCCGGACGATTGATTGAAATAGTCGCCGTTTCTTCTTTTATCTCCAATTGTACTTTTTCCGTCTTTAACATGAAAAACCACCTTCCTAATAATATGAGATTCATATGAAATTCGTAATCATAAATTTTTTCATCTTTGGATATTATTATTTCTATGTACTATTATATATTCCTTTTTTTATCTCCTGCAGGAAAAAGCTTAATTTATTGGCAAAACTGTTTTTTAAAAAACAAGCACATAATAGGTTAATAGGTTAAAACTTAATGTATAAAGGCATTATTATAAATATAGAAAAACGATGGGAGAAATCCCATCGTTTTTCTATTTGTTATTTCCTTTTATCAAAAATGTATGTCTTTTTTAGTCCTGATATTTAAATGAAACCCTCAACTTGGTTCTGAAATAAAGCTTGCCATCTTCGTATCTCACATCCTGTTCTACAACTTCACCTACCCTGATATCCCTTACAGATTGAGAGGCTCTCTCAATTGCAGTTTTAGCTGCATCTGCCCAATCTTTTTCACTGGTGCCAATGATTTCAATAACTTTGTAAACACTTTCCATTTTATTACCTCCTTATTATTGTGGTTGAGTGTTATTTTACCCTTTATTTTTGCATAAGTCAAACAAAAATAAAAATTTCTATTATTTAATAAATTCATCAGCGAACTCTATTCATCTCCCGTCTATGAGGGCGGGAGTATTTTTTTCGATACATGTTAAATAACTCATATATTTTTTTTTACGCGTAGTGAATAAAATAGTCCATTAACTTGTGTCCTTCGGGAAAATAAATATCGGGATTGCGGCTACTTAATTCATCAAAACTGTTACCCGTTTGTTCCTTTTCTTGATTATTCCGGTAAATTAAAAATGGCACCGGATCTGCAGTATGGGTCCTTAAAGAAAGCGGGGTGTAGTGGTCGGGTAAAATCATTATTTTGTATTCTATACCTTTTTCCGCTAACTGGTCTTGAAGGCGATTAACAATTTCCCGGTCAATAAATTCTATCGCTTTGACTTTGTTGTCAATTTCATAATGATGGCTGCATTCGTCGGGGGCTTCAACGTGAAGGTAAACAAAATCTGCTCCCTCTTCTAAACTTTTAATCGCGGCATCTGCTTTCCCTTTATAATTAGTATTTATGTCACCGGTGGCTCCTTTAACATTAACAGGTTTTATGCCGGCATAAATGCCAATTCCTTTCAATAAATCTACTGCCGAAATAATAACGCCTTCCAGGCCATATTTTTGCCGAAAGGAAGGTAAAAGGGGTCTTTTCCCTTCTCCCCAAAGCCATATTGAATTTGCAACGTTTAACCCCATAGACGATCTTTTTAAATTTAGGGGATGGTCTTTCAAGATATTATAGCTTTTAACCATTAACTCCTTAATTATTTCTCTGCCTTTTCCATCAGGTAAGTAGTCCACAATTTTTTCTCCCATGATATCATGCGGGGGAACAAGCTTCCATTCATAGGGCGCCCCTTTCCACAACATAAGGTGCCTGTAACTTATACCATTATGAAAAGTAATTTCTGAGGTGCCCAGCTGTTTGTTGATATCCTGCACAAGTTCTTCTGCTTCTTCCGTAGAAACCTCGCCGGCACTGTAATCAATCATTTCTTTAGATTCATAAGGTTCATCTTCGGAAAGTGTTACCAGATTACATCTAAAAGAAACATCACCGTCTTCCATCTTCACTCCCATACTTACTGCTTCAAAAGGTGACCTCCCTTTATAATGCTCGGCAGGATTATAACCCAGCACCGATAGATTGGCAATGTCACTACCCGCCGGGAAACCTTCGGGAATAGTTTTCGCCTGCCCTAAAATTCCCCGGCCGGCCATATAGTCCATAGCCGGTTTAAAGGCTTTTTGTAAAGGAGTTTTGTTTTGCAACTCTTCCATGGGATAGTCTCCCATGCCGTCTCCAAGTATTACTATATATTTCAATTTTAAAGCTCCTTTAAACTAAATAATTACTTACATTAATGTCCATAATTTTTCTATTGCTGCTAAAGCATTTTCCGCATAATATAATTTCTCCATTCTTTCAGAAGGACCTTTAAGTTCCCAGGTTTCTATACCCACTACAGGCTTCCCCATTTTCATAGCCAGCGCAATTTCTGAAAGAGTTCCGTATTCCCCGCTTATTGCTATAACTCCGTCTGCCGAGCGCGCAATGACAGCATTTCTGGCCTCACCCAGGCCGGTTGCTATGGAGAACGTCAGATAATTATTGCCTTCATAGTTGCTATTGCCGGGAAGAATGCCTATTGCCACGCCTTTGTTTTCTACGGCTCCTTTGGAAGAGGCTTCCATGACGCCACTTCCACCACCGCAAAGCAAAACAGCACCTCTTTTAGCTATTTCCGCCCCGGTTTCCCTGGCTATTTGATAAGTCCTTGCACTGCATTCTGCTCCACCAACAACCGCTATATAAAGCATCAGAACTTCCTTTCTTGTCTTCTACTTTAATCTAACCAAACCATTATAGGTTTATGCCAATCAGGTGATTTAGCTTCAACAATTTTTCGTGCCCATCAAATTCTATACCAACCAAATCAAAGCGGCAAAAAACTTCTTTACGCAGTTCCCGCCACATATAATATTGAGCTAATTTTTGCAACCTTTTTTTCTTAGCTCCACTCATAGATTGCTCGGGAGTCCCAAATTTTTGAGAACTACGGCTTCTTACCTCCACGAAAACCAGGCATTCTCCATCACGGGCAATCATATCTATTTCCCCCAGCTTGCATTTGTAATTGCGCAAAATTATTTCATACCCGTTATCTCTTAAGTATGAAGCTGCCATATCTTCTGCTTTGGTTCCTACTATTTTTTTACGTTTATTTTTCATTTATTGCCCCTTTACATCGTACTTCCCCCCGGTAAAAGAATGCCTGTGCACGGGAGATGAGCCATGTTCTTCTAAAGCTTTACGGTGTAATTGAGTGCCATATCCTTTATGGCGGGCAAATCCATACTGCGGATATTCTAGATCCAGGTTTTTCATGATACCATCACGCGTTACCTTGGCTATTATTGAAGCTGCGGCTATAGAAAATGAAATCCTATCTCCATATTTTATTGCCTTTTGCGGGTATTTTATTTCCGGAATAGTATATGCATCGACCAGAATGTAGTCCGGCTTTAACTGAAACTTTAAAATAGCATAATGCATGGCTTTCAATGAAGCCTGATGAATATTAATTTGATCAATGACATCTACGTCAACAATACCGATGCCTATATCCAAAGCTTTTTCATTAATCTCTCTATAAAGCACATCCCGCTTTTTAGGGGAGAGTTTTTTAGAGTCATCCAATCCTTCAATCTCAACATCTAATGGCAATATTACAGCCGCAGCCACAACAGGTCCTGCCAGAGGGCCCCTTCCTGCTTCATCAACTCCGGCGATCAATGAATACCCGGAAGCAACTCCTTCAAGTTCGTGATTTTTTAAATTGATTATTCTATTAGTTTCTTTTTCCTCTTTTTTTCTTTGATTTTCATATTTGTAATAAAGCTTTTGCGCGCCTTTACGGGCGTCTTCTCGCAGCATCCGGGCTTGTTCATCACTTAAAGCCCCATTTGACATCATTTTAGCTATTTCTTCTAAAGTATAATTTTGCAATTATTTACTCCTCTGATTCGTTATAATCAGTCTCATTAACTTCTTCAGGGGACTCCAGGGAAATAGGGCCCAACTTTCCTTCCCGGAAATCTTTTAATAATATAATAGACGCCTTTGATAGATCAACTTCCCCACCTGAACCCAAACATCCTCTCCGAGTGCCGATTTCCTCTAAAATCATCTCCGGATCTTCCTCTACTTTATTTGTGATTCCATATCTAGAAATTAAACGCTCAAATAATCTTTTGTCCCCAATTTTATCCATTAAAGAGAAAGCCACTTCTTGAGGATCAATTCTAGATTCTGCGATTAAACCCAATATAGCTAAATTAGTAAATGTTACATCATTAATGTGGGGGGGAAGTATGCCTACCGTATCTAATAGCTCCAAGCCCGGCTTTATTCTTATCCATTGGTTCCCCCGGGTAATCCCCGGTTTATCACCGGTTCTCACCGTTTTTCGGTTTAATAAAGAATTGGTAATTGTAGATTTTCCTACGTTGGGAACTCCAACGATAATAATGCGGCAAGCCCTATTAAGCTTATTACTGGAATTTTTTATATCTATTGTATCAAGATAATCGCTAATGACAGTGGGGGCTTTTTTAATACTAAAGGAGAGAGCTTGCTGCCCATTTGCCTTAAAATGGCTCTCCCACTGAGTAGTAACTTTTTTTTCAGCTAAATCAGATTTGTTTAAAAGTATAACTTCCCGGGCAGGGCTGATAATGTCACTTAAGATAGGATTTCTTGTGCTCCGCGGAGCTCGTGCATCCAGAATCTCCAAGACATAATCTACCGCTTTCACCAGCGTCTTTATTTCATTAATAAATCTTGGAGAGCCTTTAGAGAATTTACTTCTTCCCAATTTTTATAATCTCCTTTAATGCAAAACACGAAACTCCTCAAAAGGCCAAAACACTAAAGCTGCTCGCCCTTTGATCTCCTCCTCGGAAACAAACCCCACATCATCATATCTGCTGTCCCGGCTGTTAGCACGATTATCACCTAACACAAAATAATGGCCTTCAGGCACTGTAACCGGGCCATAATCATCCACAGAATTTTTCTGTATATAAGGTTCTTCTACAGGCTCATCATTAATATATAATATATTGTCTTTAATCCGGACAGTGTCACCTTCAATTCCTACAACTCTTTTTATAAAATCACGCGTATCCTCATACTCGAAAACTATGATTTCTTTATGTTCCGGTTCGCCAAATCGGTAAATAAATTTATTAACAAGTATCCTTTCATTATGTTCTAAAGTAGGCTGCATTGATTGACCATCTACCAAAAAATGCTCTATGATAAAAACGCGAAATAGCAAAGCAATTATTATGGCTATAATAATAGAACGAACCCATTCCCAAACTTCCTTACCCAAAAATAATTACCTCTTCTCATATTAATTTAGAAATAAATTGCATATACTAAATTTATATTTAGTAAAAAAGGACTGCATGCACAGCCACTTGAAGGCGGACAATTCCAAAATTTTAACGTTTTACTTTTATTCGAGTCTTTTTGCCGGTCAAATTACGCAAAAAATAAAGCCTTGAACGCCTAACTGAACCTTTGCGCACTACTTCTATCTTTTCAATTAAAGGTGAATTCAAGGGAAAGATTCTCTCTATGCCAATGCCCGAAGAAACTCTCCGCACCGTAAAAGTCTCTCTGGTGCCTCCTCCACGTCTACGAATAACGTATCCCTCAAAAACTTGAATCCGTTCCCTGCTTCCTTCAACCACTTTTACATGAACTCTAACCAAATCCCCGGCAGAGAAATCGGGGATATCTTTTTTTAAGTATTTATTTTCAACTTCCTGTATTATATCCATCTTCTTCATCCTCCTATTCCTTTCAATTCAATACCTAAAATAACATAGGTATTATAGCACACAGGGTAACCTTTTACAATATAATAAAGCCTATCTATGATTTTGCAGTTTTATTAAGTTTGTAACATTAAATTCAGCTTAATTGATTAAATATTAATATTTTAATATCATGTCTTTTGTTATTTGTATTTACTTGGAAAAAGAATCCAGGCACTCCTTTGTTTCTTTCTCAGAAATCCCTGCTTTTTCTAAAAGATCCGGACGCCTGCAGGCTGTCTTATATATTGCTTGCTGACGCCTCCACTTTTTTATTAAGGCATGATTGCCTGAGAGAAGCACCTCAGGAACACTTAGACCTTCAAAAACCGGAGGACGGGTATATTGAGGATATTCCAGTAGATGTTCCGCAAAAGACTCATCATGCAAAGCTTCCTCATCTAAAAGCCCGGGTATAAGCCTTATAACAGCTTCTGTAATAACCATGGCAGGCAATTCACCCCCGGTTAAGATATAATCGCCAATAGATATTTCCTCGTCTACCAAATGATCACGCACTCTTTCATCCACGCCTTCGTAATGGCCACATAAAAGTAATAGGTGCTTTTTGGGTGATAACTCCTTGCATTTTGCCTGGTTAAATGTCTTTCCTTGAGGCGACAAAAGCACTTTCCACGTATATTCTTTTGTCTGAGCAGATAAGTGTTCCACGGCGGAAAATATCGGTTCGGGCTTTAATATCATGCCTTTACCGCCACCATAAGGATAATCATCTACCTGTCGGTGCTTCCCTTCCGCATAATCCCTTAAATTATTTATGCGCACCCGCACCAAACCTTGGTCAATTGCTCGCTTAACCATGCTCTCTTCAAAGGGGCCCTGGAACATACTGGGAAATAAGGTAATAATATCAATCAACATAATATTTCCTCCCGCAATGCGGTTTAGATATCTTTAAGACCCTCTGGAAGATCCACTGTCATTTTACCTGCTTGAATATCGACGTTTTTTATTAGTTCTTTTACCGCGGGTACAAGAATATTATTCTTCTCGTTTTCTCTGTTTATCACGTATACGTCTTGCCCTCCTCCGGGCAATATATCTATAACTGCTCCCAGATATTCATCTTGTTCCGTATAAACTTCCAGACCAATTATTTCATCAAAATAATAATGATCCGGGGGTAACACCACTCTTTCTTCAGGTAATATGCACAAGCCCGCGCCTTTTAATTCACCCGCCTGTTCCCGGCTTTCGATATGTTTTAATTTAATGATCCACATTCTGCCGTGCAAGCGGGCATGTTCCACTTCATAGCGAATTATTTTTCCGGAGGTGTCCAACCTTACACTTTTTAATTCATGACAGCGCTCCGGAAAATCAGAATAAGGAATAACCTTTAATTCACCTTTTACACCATGGGCAGAAACAACTTGGCCTATATAAATAAGCTCTTGGGTCATTTTCATACCCCTCATCAAATGATATCTCAAAAAATTATTAAAGATGGTGTTATTGCATTACTTCTACCATGATTCTTTTTTCTTCTTTGACAGCAGCTGCTCCTACTACCACTCGAATCGCTTTAATAATACGTCCTTGTTTGCCGATTATTTTACCCATATCTTCATCAGCAACTCGTAATTCCAGAATAATTGAGCGTTCCCCGTCCACCTGCCTAACATCTACATGTTCAGGATAATCTACCAAGGCTTTCGCAATGGACTCTAGCAGTTCTTTCATAGTAATCCTCCTTTATGTATTTGTCTCTGTCTTCTCTAAAAGATTTTTGACTCTCGCTGAAGGCTTTGCTCCCTTAGAAATCCATTCCTGCACTTTTTCCTGGTTTACAAAAAACGTAGAAGGATCGGTCATGGGATTATAATATCCTATTTCTTCAATAAACCGCCCATCTCTTGGTGACCGAGAATCAGAAACTACAATCCGGTAAGCAGGTTTTTTCTTGCCACCAACTCGCTTTAAACGTATTCGAACAGCCAATAAAATATCCCTCCTCTCATTAAATTTTCAGTTTACTGCATAAAAGGAAAACCTTTCATGCCCTTTACCTTTTTAGCTTTCTTTTTGTCCATGCCGCTGAACTTTTTCATCATTTTCCGCATTTGCTCAAATTGCTTCAAAAGACGGTTAACATCCTGGACAGTAGTTCCACTTCCCCTGGCAATCCTTTTTCTTCTACTACTGTTTAAAATATCCGGGTTATGGCGTTCTTCCCTCGTCATGGAATTTATTATGGCTTCTGTTAATTTTAACTGTTCTTCTCCCAAAGATAAATCTTTGAATTCCTTAGGGAGTCCTGCCCCACCCAACATATCAACCATTTCTTCCAATGAACCCATTTTTTTAACCTGGGCTAATTGCTCCTGAAAATCTTCGAGATTAAATTGCTGGCTTAATAATTTCTTTTCCAACTCGGCTGACTTTTCTTTATCCATAGTGGCTTCGGCTTTTTCAATAAAAGTAAGAAGATCCCCCATACCCAGAATACTTTTTACCATGCGATCAGGGTGGAATGCCTCCAGGGCTTCTATCTTTTCACCGGTGCCTACAAATTTAATAGGGCAACCGGTTACATCTTTCACAGACAGAGCAGCGCCTCCCCTTGTATCTCCATCTAACTTGGTAAGAATTACTCCCGTTAAATTTACTTTTTGATTAAATTCATCCGCAATATTTACGGCATCTTGACCGGTCATAGCATCAACAACAAGCAATACCTCTTCGGGATTAAGCGATTTTTTTAATGAAAGCAATTCTTCCATGAGATCTTCCACCACATGAAGCCTTCCGGAAGTATCTACAATAACCAGATCGTTTCCATTAACCTTAGCCGACTCTTCAGCATTCCGGGAAATTTCCAACGGGCTTTTCCCATCCGCTGAGACAGGGAGTGAAGCTTGGGAAGCAAATACTTGTAACTGCTCCACAGCTCCCGGCCTATTCAAATCTGCAGCAGCCAAGAGGGGATTATGTCCTTTACTTCTTAAATTATGGGCCAGTTTAACGGCAGTAGTGGTTTTACCCGAGCCCTGCAGGCCCGCCAGTAATATAATAGAAGGTTTACGTGATGTAGAAAATTTGATCTGGCTGTCTTCCTGTTCCAGTATTTGCGTTAATTCTTCTCGCACAATCTTAATTACTTGCTGAGCCGGAGTCAAACTCTTTAGAACTTCATGCCCCACAGCTCTCTCCTTCACAGCAGCTATCAGTTTTTTGACCACTTTAAAGTTTACGTCCGCTTCCAGTAATGCTACCCTTATTTCTCTTAAGGCCAATTCTACGTCTTTTTCGCTTAACTTGCCTTTACCTTTTAGGCGCTGAAAAGTATTTTGAATTTTCTCGGTCAAAGAATCAAACATTATCTAACCCACCTTCAGACTTTAATTCCTTTTAGTTTTCATTTTCCTCTAATAATTCTTCGATAATATCTTTCAAAGCTTTGATATTAAAGCTTTTGAAATTGTTTTGCGAAACGATATTTAATGCTTTCTGCAATTTTTCTTTGCGGTAATTATACCGGGAATAAAGCTGCATTATTTCTTCCATCTCTTCCAGTGATTGCACCGCCCTACGCAAAAGATCATAGACTCCCTGACGGCTAATATTTTGCTCCGCAGCTATCTCGCCAAGGGATAAATTATTAAAATAATAGAGTTCCATGGCTTTTTTTTGCTTAGCCGTTAAAAAAAAACTATAGAAATCATATAAAAAACTAATCCTGTTTAGCTCTTCAAGCATAATTCACCCTGTCAAGTATATTTGCTTTACAGGTAATTTTAACTTAAAAAAAAACAAAAATCAATAAGCTCTACTTAAAAACCATCATTCCAAAAGAGCTTTAACAAAAGAGGTGGGATCAAAAATTTCCAGGTCTTCCATTTTTTCACCCAGACCCACATATTTAACCGGAATCCCCAGTTGTTCTTTAATAGCCAATACAATTCCGCCTTTAGCTGTTCCGTCTAATTTAGTCAAAACAACTCCACTAACCGGAATTGCTTCACTAAATTTTTTTGCCTGGACCAGGCCGTTCTGGCCGGTAGTGGCATCTATTACCAATAACACCTCCTGGGGGACTCTTTCCATAACCTTGCCGGTAACCCGATAGATCTTTTTTAATTCCTCCATAAGATTGACCTTGGTATGTAAACGTCCTGCAGTATCGCCTATAACTATATCTACGCCCCGTGATTTAGCAGCTTTTAAGGCATCAAAAAAAACAGATGAAGGGTCTGAACCGGCTTGCTGTTTAATAAAATCAGTGCCTACCCTTTGAGCCCATATTTCCAACTGCTCAATAGCTGCCGCCCTAAAGGTATCTCCGGCGACCATCATAACTTTTTTATTGGCATGGCGCCAACGGTAGGCAAGTCTACCAATAGTGGTAGTTTTACCCGATCCATTAACTCCTATTACTAATATAACATGCGGAGAATCACTGATTATTTCTTCTTCATCTTCTTCCATTGATTGATAATCAAAAAGATTAACCATTTTTTGTATTAACAGGTTTTTGACTTCAAAAGGCTCGGTAATCTTATTCTGATGAATCTCTGTTTTAAGATCTTCAATTATTTTTAATGATGTTTCCACACCTACATCACTCATTATTAAGTTTTCTTCTAATTCTTCAAAAAAATTTTCGTCTATTTTCTTGCCTTTAAAAAGATTATCCAGGCTCTGACTAAAATTAGCCCGAGTTTTCGCCAGGCCATTTTTGAACTTTTCCATTAAACTCATATACCCGTCCCCTTTGTAATTGTATTATTATGACTGATTTTAGCTATTTTACTCTAACTGGCCTTCTGATTTAGTTTCAAAGAAACTATTTTTGAAATGCCCGACTCAGGCATGGTAACCCCATAGACAATGTCAGCCTTCTCCATGGTTTTACGGCGGTGAGTGTTAAGGATAAATTGCGCATTAGAGGAAGACTTCTGCAAAAACTCCAGAAACTTGGCCAAGTTGTTCTCATCCAACGATGACTCAATTTCATCCAGAAAATAAAATGGAGCCGGTTTATATTTAAATATAGCAAAAAGTAAAGCAATGGCCGTTAAAGCTTTTTCTCCGGTAGATAAAAGCGAAATATTCTTTAAGTTTTTCCCCGGTGGTTGCACGTAAAACTCCACCCCTGACTCTAAAATATTATTTTCATCAGCAATTTTGAGCATTGCTTCTCCACCGCCAAAAAGTTCCGCAAAAGTGTTTTTGAAATTATTGCCAATTTCCTCTAATGCCTCTTTGAATTGATTTTTAATCCTTTCATCTATTTCAGCCAGAATTTCTTGAAGTGACGATTCCCCATTTTCCAAATCCTCTTGTTGAGAATACAAAAATTTGAGCCGTTCAGATAATCGTTCCTCTTCATCTATAGCTCCTATCCGGACATGACCCAAGTTTTCAATCTCGTTTTGAACACGGTTAATTTCCTCCAATACTTGTGATTCATCAACTCCAGAAATGTTTTGGAAGGGTTCCGCTAAGCTCCCAAACTTCTCTTTATATAAACTTTTCTGGTGATCAATTTCTGCTTGGAGGCGAGTTTTTTCTAATTCTAACTTTTGCTCTTGCTTTTCCAATCTAGAATTTTTAGTCTTTAAGCTTTGAGTTTGTTTCTCCAATTCTGTTAGATGAGCTTGAAGCTCTTCGTATTGAGTTTTTACCTGGTCATACTCCATATTAGTATCTTTGTTTTTCTCAGCCAGTTCATCTTCTTTGGTTTTTTCATTTTCTAATTCATTTTTTAGTTCTTCCAGAGATCTTTCCAGGCGCTCATTTTCTTGTTTATATTTCTCCATATCTTCATTAATCTTGGTCAGTTCTTGATCAGCTTCTCTAATTTTCTCTTCCAAGTAGTTTATTTGTTCTTTGGAACGATTATATTCAACCTGCTGATTAGTTAATAACTCGGCTACTTCGTCCCTTTCTTCCAAAATATGCTGATATTTTTCTTTAAGTTTCTCCAGCTTAGTTGATATTTCCGAACGTGATTTTTTTGTCGTTTCCAGTTCATTTGCATAATCATCTATTCTATTTTGCATATCACTTTTTTCTTCAATATATGAATCTATAGAGTTATTAAGCTTTTGCAATTCTTCCTCTACATGTTCTTTTTCTTTATTCATAAGAGATATGTTTTGCTTTAATGCTGTTATTTCCTGGTTTTGCTGCTCCTTATGTTTTTTGAATTCTTTAATCTTATTTTGAAGGTTCTGCTCCTGCTGCTTTTTTTCCTTGAGTTTCTTTTCTAACCCATCTTTTTCTTGAGTTAAATTGTTTATCTCATCTTCTAATTCCTTTACTTCTTCATTCACATTCCAAGTTCCATAAGATTCCGAGCTATTTTTGCCTGCCCGGATAACTCCCCCCGGGTATACAACTTGTCCGTCAAGGGTAACTACATAGACGTTATACTCACTTTTGCGCGCAACTTCCAGGGCAGAATCCAAATCTTCTGTAATTATAAAATTGCCTAATAGCCACTTTGCTACGTATTGATAAGCGGAGTCAAATTTAATCAGGTCTACGGCTCTTCCTTTTACCCCTGATATATTTTTAAAATCCTCAATTCTTGCCATCTCAATTGGAGCAGCCTTTTGCATCAAATTAACCGGAAATATGTTGCTCCACCCTTTTTGCTCATTTAAAAGATGATTAACTGCTTTTTTAGCAGTTTTTTCATCTTGAACTACTACTCCAAATATTTTGTCACCTATTGCTGTTTCTATTGAGGGCTTTAACTCTGAGGGAATATGCAGTATAGAAGCAATATTCCCCAATAACCCTTGCTTTGTGGATTCATTGTTTAGCAAAAATTCGGCGCCTTCTTGAAAAGGATTCTGTCCCCGCTGATATTTATGCAAAATCCACAGCCTATTTTCCTGAGCAGATAGTTTTTCTTTAAAGCTTGTTATTTCCTCATTTAACCTGCTTACTTCCAGCCTGCATTTTTCTTCCGCAGCTATTGCTTCATCTAAATCTTTTTCAATTATTTGCATGCTCTCAGATTTCTCTTCATTTTCTTTTTCTCGTTCCTCTATCTTCTCATTAATTGATTCCAATTTCTCTTCTTGACGGTAATATTCTCCTTTAAGATCGATAATTTTTTGTTCGGTATTACCTTTGGTATGCTCCAATTCACTTAATGTCGATTCTAATGCTTCCTGGCGAGAAGAAACCGAAGTTAATTCCTGTTGCAGGTTTTCTATATTTAATAACGAATCGTCGTTTTGATATGATTCTACTTTCTCTTTTAGTTCTTTTATTTTTTCATTGGCTTCTTCCATAGCTTTTTCTTTTGCATAAAACTGCTGCAGCCAATCATCTTTGTCTTCACGAAGTTTCGTGCAGCGGTTTTCCGAGTTTTTTAACTTGTCATGATTATTTTCTTTTTGTTGGGAAATGTTTTGTATTTTTTCCTCCCACAATTTACGCCTGGAATCAAGTTGATCTTTCTCATACAAAAAAGACTGTAAATTTGTTTCCAATTTTCTTTTAGCTTCCGCCAAATCATCTACCCGGTTTTTTACTTTCTCCCAAGTTTCATTTTTTTCGTTAAGTTCTTTAGTAACCTTAAGTTTTTCATCTTCTACTTTAGAATATTTAACATTCAATTTTTCCAGGGATTGCTTGTTTTTTTCTAATCGACAGCTAAAAAGTATCTGTTCGTTTTCTTTTAATTCTTCTTTTAACTTGAGATATTTATGAGCTATTTTTGCCTGCCCTTTTATGGGCTCCAACTGGTTTTCCAGCTCAGAGATAAGATCTGTAACCCGATACAAATCTTTCCTCATTTCTTCTAAACGCTGCCGGGCTTCTTTCTTACGATTTTTATACTTTAATATGCCGGCTGCTTCTTCTATAATAACCCGGCGTTCTTCAGGCCTGGCAGTCACAATTTCCTCTACTCTATTCTGCCCCACTACCGAGTAAACTTCTTTACCTATACCCGTATCCATAAATAGTTCATTTATATCTTTTAACCGGCAAGAAGCCTTATTAATATAATATTCACTTTCCCCCGAACGATAAAGACGCCTCGTTATTTGTATTTCTTCGAATTCACTGTTAAGTTGAGAGCTTGCATCCTCAAAAAAAATATTTACTTCGGCAAAATTCAATGGCTTCCTACTTTCAGTGCCTGAAAATATTATATCTTCCATCCGGTCTCCCCGCATGATCTTGGCACTTTGCTCTCCCAGAGTCCAGCGGAGTGCATCAATAATATTACTCTTGCCACAGCCATTCGGGCCAACAACAGCGGTAATGCCTCTGGAAAAATCCAGGGTTACCTTTTCTGCAAAAGATTTGAATCCGAATAAAGTCATTTTACGTAAAAACATTTGGCTCATCTCTCTTCTAAAAAATAAAACCGGCTTTCATAAGCCTGGTTTTTAAATTAATTTATTAATAAATGCCATAAGTAATATCGCCTATCTTGTTTCGACCATAAATCTTATGGCTGTTTTTTCTTCGGAATCTATTTCAATTTCCTTAAACTCCGGATAAGTAACCAGGTTTATCCCAAAGGGCGCTAAATAACCACGGGCAATAGCAATAGCCTTTATGGCCTGATTAACAGCGCCGGCACCTACGGCTTGAAGTGAAACATTTTTGTTTTCTTGAATAGCAAAAGATAAGGCCCCTGCTATGGCTTTTGGCTTGGAATTAGAAGAAACTTTTAAAATTTCCATAAATGGCTCCTTTAAATGTTTTTTCTTCGTAAATAAACAATTCTTTTAAATAGAAATAATTCCTGCCAAATTTAATTATTTAAAAACTATAGGCCCGAAAATTTTGCCTATAAATATTAAAACTAAATATTAATCGATTAACTTTTGAGATAGTTTATCCCACGCCCTTTTTGCCGCTGATTGCTCAGCTTGTTTTTTGCTACTCCCGGCGCCGGTTTCCTTTATTTTGCCTTCCAAATATACCTGCGCTACAAACTCTTTTTGATGGTCTGGGCCGCTTTCTTTAATAATTTTGTAGGTAGGAATTTCTCCAAAATGCGACTGGGTATATTCTTGCAGCAGTGTTTTAAAATCCCTGCTTGTATAATTCACATCAATTGTCCGAAAAACCGGCTCAAATAAGTCAACAACTTTCCGGTAACATTCTTCATAACCTAAATCCAAATACAGGGCGGCCACAATCGCTTCCAGAGCATCAGCTAATAGAGAGGGCTTGCTGTTACCCCCATAAAACGCCTCCCCTTTCCCCAGGTAAAGGTATTTCCCTAAATTCAGTTGAATTGCCAGCTGAGCCAGACAGTCTTCACAAACAAGATCTGCTCGTATTTTGGATAAATCACCTTCGGGGAAGTGGGCATAATGGCGATAAAGATAATCGCTTATAATTAAATCCAGGACTGCATCGCCTAAAAACTCCAATCTTTCATTGTGTTCAAGCTCGGAATTTTCTTCGTTTGCATATGATGAATGAGTTAAGGCCAGTTCATATAAACTTATATTATGAAAACGCCAGTTTAAATTTGTGAGTAATATTTTGGCATTTTCCAAGGCCAATTACACTCCTCATATATTAATTACTCCTCAAACTGCTTTACAAGCAAGCAAGAATTGGTACCCCCAAAACCAAACGAGTTTGAAAGGGCTATATTAACATTATGTTTTCTCGATTCATTAGGTACATAATCCAGGTCACATTCCGGATCCAGTTCTTCATAATTAACCGTGGGTGGTATTATATGTTCTTTAAGAGTCAGCATGGTAGAGATCATTTCAACTCCGCCGGCAGCTCCAAGCAAATGGCCTAACATTGATTTATTCGAACTAATGGGGATCTTATATGCATGGTCTTTAAACAATTCCTTAATCGCCATAGTTTCTATCTTGTCATTGAAAGGAGTAGAGGTACCGTGCCCATTGATATAATTAATTTCTCGATAATCCACGCCGGCATCCTCCAATGCTCTTTGCATACACAAATAAGCTCCCCTTCCATCCGGATCGGGAGAAGTTATATGGTAGGCGTCACCGGACATGCCATACCCAATTATTTCGCCATATATTTTTGCTCCTCTTTGCACAGCCGAATCCAGGGATTCCATAATGAGAATTCCCGCGCCTTCCCCCATGACAAATCCATCACGTCCGGCATCATAAGGACGGGAAGCTTTATGTGGTTCTTCATTTCGCGTAGACATAGCCCGGGCTGAACAAAATCCTCCAAAAGCAACAGGAGTGATGGCAGCTTCCGCTCCTCCGGCAATCATATAATCGGCTTCTCCTTGTTGAATAAAACGGTAAGAGTCTCCAATGGCATGAGTAGATGAAGCACAAGCAGTTACGGGCGTGGTATTAGGCCCTTTTGCTCCAAAAGTAATGGAAATATATCCGGCAGCCATATTTGCAATAAGCATGGGAACCATAAATGGACTAATACGCCGGGGGCCTTTGTCTAAAAGTACTTTCATTTGCTCTTCCAGGGTTTCTATGCCGCCGATTCCGGAACCTACAGTTACTCCTACCCTTTCTTTATCAAGGGATGTAAGTTTATTTAATCCGGAATCTTCCCAGGCCTGGAAAGCAGCAGCAATGGCATAATGTGTATATCGATCCATCTTACGGGCTTCTTTCTTCTCTATGTAAGAAATAGGATCAAAGTTTTTAACTTCAGCAGCTAATTGAGAAGAAAACCCGTTAGAATCAAAACGACTAAGGTTACCGACACCGCTTTGGCCGTGTTTAAGTGATTCCCAAAATGTTTTTAGATCATTTCCCACCGGTGATATAACCCCCATGCCGGTAACCACAACTCTTCTTTTCACATTTCCACCTCGCAAAATTTCTATCCGGGTTTGTGTAATATGTAATTTCCGCTAATCAATTAGATATCAAATAATATACTTGATGTGGGCGGGAGAATTACAAGCCTAAACCCGGATATATTTATAGCTTTATACTTTAATCAGGCTTTAAGCCTTACGATTTAGATTGGATATGATTAACAACATCACCAACGGATTTTATTTCCTCTATTTCTTCATCACTAATCTCTATATTAAATTCCTCTTCCAGCGCCATCACAAGTTCAACTAAATCCAGTGAATCTGCATCCATTTCTTCAAAAGTAGTATCTTCATTTATATTTTCCAGCTCTATTTCCAGCTGTTCAGAAATAATATTTTTAACCTTTTCCAATACATCCATTAAGCTTTCACCTCCTTTGTATGATTTTAGAGCGTAAGACCCCCATCAACTGCTATAACTTGACCGGTTATGTAATCTCCGGCAGCTACTAAAAACAAAACTGCCGCGGCTACTTCTTCGGGAGTGCCAAAGCGCCCAAGGGAAATCCTTTGCAGAGATTCTTCTTTAACTTTTTCATCAAGCTTTTCAGTCATCTCTGTGTCAATTAATCCCGGAGCAACGGCATTAACAGTAATTCCACGAGAACCGATCTCCTTCGAGAGTGATTTCGTAAAACCAATAACCCCCGCTTTAGCAGAAGCATAATTTGCCTGGCCGCTGTTTCCATATATACCTGCAATTGAAGAGATATTAACTATTCGCCCTCCTTTTTGTTTTAAAAATGGACGCATTACCGCCTGACAGCAATTGAAAACTCCATCAAGGTTAGTTCGCATCACCTCTTCCCATTCTTCAGTTTTCATGCGCGCTACAATATTATCTTTATTTACACCTGCATTATTAATTAGTATATCAATTCTTCCCAGATGGTCAACAGTTTCTTTGACAATTAGGTTACAATCTTCGCGATTGGCTACACTGCCCTGAACAACCAAGCCCTTCCTGCCTAAATCCTTAATCTGCTGTAATAACTCTTCTGCCGCCTGCTTGTTTTGATTATAATTTATAGCTACATCAGCACCTGCATTTGCCAGCGCCCAGACAATGGCTTTGCCAATCCCCCGGCATCCACCGGTAACCAGGGCTACCTGTCCCTTTAAATCATACATTTCTAATCCTCCTTTCCAAGCTTTTCTTCTAACTTATGTAAAGAATCAAGACTTCCTATGGAATAAGGGAGCACTTCCCTTGATATTTTCTTCATAAATCCCGTCAACACCCTGCCCGGCCCAACTTCAATAAAAACCTCCAAACCATTATTAATCATTTTATTGATGGAATCTTCCCATTTCACCGCACTACTAACTTGTTTAACCAAAGATTCTTCTATTTGCTTCGGTTTACTGATATATTGAGCGGAAACGTTAGTTACCAGGGGGACTTTTGCTTCCCGGATATTAACTTTTTCTAATTCTCTGGACAATTTTTCCTGCACGGGTTCCATAAGCTTGCAATGGAAAGGGGCACTAACATTAAGCTCAATTATTTTTTGGGCCCCATTTTCTCGAGCTAATTCCATGGCCCGGCTAACTGCCTTTTTTTCTCCGGAGATAACAATTTGGCCGGGACAATTATAATTTGCCGGCTGAACTAATCCATAATCAGAAGCTTCCCGGCATATACTTTCTACCAAGTCTCGCTTCATCCCCATCAAAGCAGCCATTGCTCCTTTTTTAGAAGAAACCGCTTCCTGCATATACCTGCCTCTTTTTTGCACCAATGGCAACGCATCTTCCAAAGATAATGCTTCTGCGGCAACTAAAGCACTATATTCGCCCAAACTAAGTCCGGCAACTGCTTTGGGGAATAACCCTTTTTCTTTTAAAACTTCGAAAATTGCTATACTGGTTAATAATACTGCCGGTTGGGTTATTTCTGTTTTGACAAGATCTTCTTCACTACCTTCAAAAATTAATTTAGAAATAGGCATATTAAGTGTTTCATCACCTTTTTGAAAAACCTCGCGCGCACCCGGAAAATTATCATAAAAATCTTTCCCCATGCCTATGTACTGGGCACCCTGCCCGGGGAAAAGAACAGCTATATTATCCATTTTTATACCCCCTCCTTTACCCCATGCTTAGATCAATCTTTTTATTACCACTCCAGGAGAACTCCACCGCATGTTAATCCTGCACCAAATGCCACCATTGCAATTAAGTCTCCCCGTTCTATATGTCCTTCTCGGACATTCTCATGCAGTAACACAGGTATAGAAGCCGCCGACATATTTCCAAAGCGTTCTATGTTAACAGGCAACTTATGGGGAGATATATTCAGCTTTTTTCTTGCTGCTTCAATTATACGGTGATTAGCCTGGTGTAAAAACAAAAGATGTAATTGATCAATACTCAATCCTGATTTATTAAGTAATATATTTATAGTTTCCACAACTATATTAACAGCAAACTTAAATACTTCATTGCCGTTCATTTTTACAAAATGAAGCTTATTTTTAACCGTATTTTCATTTGCGGGCATATAAGATCCTCCCGCGGGCACCATTAAATGTTCAGCTCCTTCTCCATCAGCCATCAAACTAACTGACAAAACACCTTTTGCATCATTAGAGGGTTGCAGCACCACGGCGCCTGCACCATCCCCAAAAAGCACACAAGTGCTCCTATCTTCCCAATTTGTTATCCTGCTCAAGATGTCTACTCCAATAACCAGTATATTTTTATAAGTACAGTTTTCAATAAATTGCTGGCCGATGACTAACCCATAAACAAAACCACTGCAACCTGCATTAATATCAAAAGCGGGACAACCAAAAGCATTTAATTTGGATTGAACAATGCAAGCAGTGGCAGGAACAAGGTGATCGGGGGTAGCCGTAGCAACTATAATTAGATCAATTTCATGCGGTTTTAAATCTGCATTATCCAAAGCTTCACGGGCAGAAACTACTGCCAGATCAGAAGCACTCCATTGCTCATCAAGGATCCTTCTTTCTTTTATCCCCGTACGGCTGACGATCCAATCATCGCTTGTATCTACCATCTTTTCCAATGTCATGTTTGTGAGCCGTTTTCCCGGCAACGCCATGCCCGTGGAAGAAATACGCACATTAAGGTGTTCACCCATTCTTATTAAAACCTTCCCTTGAACAATTTGTTTCTTTCAGCGTTTTCTCAATTTCTTTGTTCACTTGATTTTTTACTAACAGAAAAGTTTGCCTGGTTAAAGCCATTTTTATTGCTTTGGCCTGTGATGACCCATGGCACTTAATACAAATACCTTTAACACCAATTAAAGGTGCACCTCCATATTCGGAAGCATCCATCTTGTCACGAAAAGAAAGGAATGAATTAGAAAGCAAAGCAGCGCCCATTTTGTTAATCCAACTGCTTGTAAACTCATTCTTGAGGGAATCCAAAATTCCTGCAGACAAACCCTCGATGGTTTTTAAAAAAACATTTCCCACAAAACCATCGCAAATTACGACCTCGGCTTTTCCATCAAAAACCCTGTTACCTTCTATATTTCCGGAAAATGAAGCCACTTTATTTTTAAAAAGGCTAAAAGTTTTTTTTGCCTGGTCATTGCCCTTGTTGTCTTCAGAACCAATATTTAACAGAGCTACCCTGGGTTGTTGATATTTCAATACCTGCCGGGCATAAAGGGTTCCCATTAAAGCATATTGAACCATCTGTTCAGGGCGGGCGTCCATGTTAGCTCCCACGTCTAAAACAACTACCCCTTTATTACTAAAAGTAGGTAATACAGTAAGCAGTGCAGGACGTGAAACCCCGGGAATCCTTCCTAAAAAAAGAAGCCCACCTGCCATCAGTGCGCCTGTATTACCCGCGCTTAAAATCGCGTCGGCTTTTCCCTCCCTGACCATTTTCTGTGCCATGACCATGGAAGAATTAATTTTTCTTCGCATGGAATAACCGGGATCGTCATTCGCGGAAATGACTTCGGCAGCAGCCACAATATCTAATCTTTCATCATCTGACTGTAAAGAATTAAGGCATTCTCTGATTTTTGGTTCCTGCCCCACCAAATATATAAAAAGATCAGGACTCTCTGCCAGAGCTTCTACCGCGCCCTTAATAATTTCATAAGGAGCATGATCTCCACCCATGGCATCCACGGCCACTTTTATCAAAATTGAATGCCTCCCAGGTTTAAAATAATAATTCCGCCTGTTTCTTTCGTTCTTTAAAACAGGCGGAGTCTTTCAAAATACTTAGCTCTCAATTTTAACAACATTGCGGTCTTTGTAAAATCCACACTTCATGCAAACCCGGTGAGGCAATTTATATTCAAGACAACGAGGACACTCAACCAAATGCATACTTTTCATTTTCCAGTGCGCCCGTCTTTTATTACGCCGGGATTTTGATGTTTTTCTCTTGGGAACGGCCATAGCTAATTCCTCCTATTCTTTGTCTTTTAATTGCGCTTTAAGTTCACTTAAAACCGCCAGCCTGGGATCAATAACCTCATTTTTACAATCGCATTGATGGTAATTAAGAATGACGCCGCAACCCGAACAAATACCCAGACACTCATCATCACATAAGGGTTTTAAGTCCTGAGAGACTACAAAAATTTGCCGGAAAAACTCGGTTAAATCTACAATATCCCCTTCCACAAAGTATTTTTCTTCGGTTTCACCTGTTAAAATGTTTTCTTCCTCATTTACTATATGCCTCAATTCCTCTTTAAAAATACCGGTAGCATTTTTTTGATACAATTCCAGGCATCGGCTGCAACTTTGAGTGTACACTGTTTCTATCGCTCCCGATAAAAAAACGGTAGAATCACTGTAATAAGTTTCCATGTTTATGTACACCTTATTATCAAGATCTTTATAATCCAGAGGCATGATTAACCAGCCTAATTCCCCTAACTTTTCCTTAAAATCATAATAAAAAATTGTCAAGGGTCTTTTTTTTAATTCCCCAAGGCGCAAAAACACTCCAACCCCTCCCCTGCCAAAAACTAATGCAATTATATAAACCTTTATTTTCTTTGTCAAGAAATAGTAAACCTCCACCTTAAAGTTGTCTATTAAGCAATTTTGATTTATTATTAAAAAAGATACAAATATCCGAAGATAATTCTAATAAAGGGGGAATAACTATGTACGGCATCATACTTGCCGGTGGTAGTGGAACCAGGCTTTGGCCTTTAAGCAGGGAACTATACCCTAAATATCATTTGCAGGTGGGCTCTTCTCAGAAGGGAAGTTTATTTGAACAAACAGTATCACGCCTAAATACTGTAATCCCGGAAAATAAAATCATTGTCATCACTCATGAAAGCCAAAAAAATGATCTCCAAACAGTGCTGAACCGCAATAATCTTTCACGGGTAACTGTGTTGGGAGAGCCTGAAGCAAAAAATACAGCTGCGGCAATAGCCCTGGCAGCCTGGTATTTAAATTCAAAAGACCCCGATTCCATTATGACAGTCCTTCCTTCCGATCATTTTGTGGAACCGGAAGAAAAATTTAAAGAACTTCTGGAAAAATCCCGGGAGTCTGCCGAAAACTACGGGTTGGTTACTTTTGGTATACGGCCCGATTCCCCGGAAACCGGTTACGGTTACATTTATTGCGGTGAAAACCTTAATAATTGGACCAATAAGGTAGAAAAATTCATAGAAAAACCTGATCTGGAAACCGCCCGTGAATTCATCCAGGATAGCCGTTATTTGTGGAACAGTGGTATGTTCACTTTTAAAATATCCACTCTTATAAAAGAATTTCGCCGCTACCTTCCCCAAACGGCAGAAAATATGGACAAGGCAGACTTTAGTAATTTTAGCAACATCAGGGAAATATATCATGAATTAGAATCTATTTCTATTGATTATGGCATTATGGAAAAAGCCACCGGAGTTGCCGTTATGCCTGCAGAGATTAAATGGAGCGATGTAGGCAGTTGGGAATCTTATTATCAAATGTGCCCTCATGATGAAAACAATAATTACCTGCAGGGCAACGTAGTGGATATAGGAAGTTCTAATTCCCTTATCATTTCCACTTCTCGGCTTATTGGTACTGCTGGTTTAGAAAACCTAGCCGTAGTTGAGACTGCCGATGCTCTTCTGGTCTGTCCGCGTGAAAAAGCACAGGATGTGAAAAAAATCAGCGAAAAACTCAAGGAAAAAGAAGCTGAAGAAGCCAGTGTCCATCGGACTGTTTATCGGCCCTGGGGAAGCTTTACAAACCTTACCGAAGGAAAAAACTACAAAGTAAAGGTAATTGAAGTATTGCCGGGGCAACGATTAAGCCTTCAACGCCACAAATATCGTGCGGAAAACTGGATAGTTGCCCGGGGAAAAGCCTGTATTACCCTTGATGATAATATCTACAATCTTGAAGTGGGGCAAAACATTCAAATACCCGTAGGAAGCCTCCACCGCTTAGAAAACAAAGGTGAAGACATCGTCCAAATAATTGAAGTGCAAAATGGCACTTACCTGGGTGAAGATGATATTGAAAGAGTATCAGATGATTACGATCGTGTTGATGCAAAAAAAAGTCAGGACGACAAAACAACCAAAAGCTCAGAAACAGAAGAATACCTGCAAAAATATTATCAATGGCTTAATCACCCCCAGTTGGATGAAGAAACCAAAGAAGAGCTCAAGGCAATAGCTGACGATGAAGAAGAAATAAAAAAACGTTTTGCGGGAGAACTTGAATTTGGTACAGGGGGCTTAAGAGGAATCATAGCAGCAGGGAGTAGTCGTATGAACCGTTTTGTGGCACAACGGGCAACACAAGGCCTGGCAAATTATCTCCACGATACATACAGCAGAGAACTCCATAAGGGGGTAGTTATTGCTTATGACTCCCGGCGCTATTCCGGGGAATTTGCCGAAAGCACTGCTCTGGTGTTGGCAGCCAATGGCATCACCGCTTACCTGTTTGAAAATATGCGCCCCACCCCTGTTCTATCTTTCGCTATAAGAAAATTAGGGTGTTTGGCCGGGGTAGTTATTACTGCCAGCCACAACCCTCCTCAATACAATGGTTATAAAGTATACACCCGCGACGGAGGGCAAGCCGTTCCTGAAGTAACTACAAAAATTACAGATTACATCAATAATGTAGAAATTATAAACGATGTTAAGTTTATAAACAAAGAAGAAGCAATTAAAAAAGAATTGCTCCAAATCATTGGAGAAGAAATTGACCGGGATTACCTCGATAATGTCAAATCTCTTTGTGAACATAAAGGCAAAAAAGACCTTAAAATCGTTTATACACCTCTGCATGGAACCGGTTACTCGCTTATTCCCCGTCTGTTAAATGAACTGGAATATGAGAATGTTTTTTTGGTTAATGAACAATCAGAGCCGGACTCCGAGTTTCCCACAGTTAAAACACCTAACCCCGAAGAAAGAGAAGCATTGGCCATGGCCATAGAGCACGCTCAACGCAAAAATGCTCATATTGCCCTGGCCACTGACCCCGATGGAGACCGTGTAGGTTGCGCAGTTCGGGGTATGAAGGGAAATTATGTGCTGCTAAACGGCAATCAAATAGGAGCTTTACTGGTCAATTACTTGCTTTCCAGGCTGCAAGCAAATGGCAACTTGTCATCTAATGGAGTGGTTATTAAAACCATAGTCACCGGGAACCTGGGCAAAGCAATTGCAGAATTTTATGGAGTAGAAACTCAAGAAACTTTAACCGGTTTTAAATTTATCGGTGAAAAAATTGAGGGATTCCAGAGAGAAAACAAGAAACAATTTATATTTGGTTACGAAGAAAGTTTCGGTTACCTTGCAGGCACTTTTGTTAGAGATAAAGATGCCTTAATCGCCACGGCATTGATAGTAGAAATGGCTGCTTATTACCATGAACAAAATCTTACTTTGCTTGATGTATTGGAAGATCTTTACCAAAAATTCGGCTACTATAACGAAGAATTAGAATCAATAGAGCTCACTGAAAGTTCTGCTGCAGAAAAGATCATCGAAAACCTGGCTGCCCAAAATATTAAGCAGATTGGCGGCATAGAAATAGCAGAAAAGAGAAACTATATATCCGGCATTGCCGTAAATCCACATACCCTTGAAGAAAGAAAAATGGACTTTCCTCAAACCAGCGCCATATTTTTTGCTTTGAGGGATAATTCCTGGTTTTGCGTGCGTCCTTCGGGAACAGAACCCAAATTCAAAATTTATTACTCTACTATTGGCCAAACCAATAAAGAAGCTCAAGAAAAGATGGAATCACTGAAAAAAGAAGTCCAGAACTTGCTGCAAACTTAGAAAAAGACGGAAGCTATATGTAGGAAGTATTTCTACCGAACATTAGCACTACTGAGAAACATTTAAAGGCAGGGGGATAAAGGCAGGGGGACGGTTCTTTTGCCTGCAGGGGTAAAAGGCAGGGGGACGGTTCTTTTGCCTGCAGGGGTAGAAGAAGGCAGGGGGACGGTTCTTTTGCCTGCAGGGGTAGAAGGTAAGTAGACGGTTTGACCATCCCATAGTGAAGCGAAGGACAAATGGAAAGCAATGCAACCATCCCCGAGGCAACAGAACCGTCCCCCTGCCTTCTTTCCACTATACATCAGAAAGTATATATATAATATTTGTTAATTATTTAATAAGTAATTCCGTCTACGCCGTTTTCATCTTCATCTTCAGGCATTTCAAAAACGACCATAATACGATTGGGCAAGCAAACAATACTTTCACCATAATGTTGGATCCATCCTGTATGCGCACATATGCCTCGCGGGCATAATTCTTCATCTATAGGAAGCATTCTTACTTTGCCGTCTTTTATTTGCACCTCAGCTTCGTATTCACTATCCGGGCCAAATTCTACCGTTAAGGTGGCTTCTTCCTTATCGGTAAGAGAATATTCTTTTATTAACTCATTCTCTACATAAATTTGCACATAGTTTTGATCATGGCCGGCTCCACCTACTATATTGTAAAAAAGGCCCCCAATTCCCAACAGGATAAATAAGGCTAGAACAACAGCATCTCCCCATACCGGTTGCAACTTCTTCATAATTTAATTTCACTCCATAACGATTTTAATCCCTTTATCTTAACAAGGTTATCTAATATAATTATACTAAAAATGCCTGTTATATGATATATTATCTCTACTACACTTCATTTTTTAAAAAACAATTTTTATCAGTTTAAAGGAATTCTCTTATAGTGTGTTGAATTATTAATGAATATTTTAACATACCATACTATAACTTATTATGATTATTTACGTTATTATTATGATTTCTGTTTCTTTCAAGGTAGAATTTACTCAGAAGGGGGGTTAATAAATACATTTCCAAGCTTAAAGGTATGATTTAAAGTGTATTTATTATGAAGTGTTATTTATTTCAAAGGAGGGTGTTTTAATGATGAAAACAAAAATTATATTTCTGGTGCTTATTTTATCATTGGTGCTCATTCCCGTAATGAGCGGCTGTGAAACTGAAGAAGTGCCGGAAGACGAGGAAGGCCAAAGTATTACCCTGGAATTTGCCACATTTTGGCCGGAAGGAGACTTTCAGGTCTCCGATGGGCACCAACAAACCTGGGCCGATGAAATAAAAAAACGAGTAGAAGAAGAAACTCCCCACACTATTGATTTTCACTGGCATCCCGCACAGTCGCTTCTCGAAATGCCTGAAATATATAGTGGCGTTGCCGATGGGGTAGCAGACATAGGAACAACATGCCCATCTTATACCCCGGGTGTTTTCCCTGTCACCGAAGCATTTGAGCTTCCCGGATTACCAAATGACAATGCCCTGGTAGCCTCAATGACTATCCAGGAAGCTTATAATCAATCCGAACACGTGCAGGCAGAATATGAAGATGTTAAAGTTATGCATTTTTGGGCCACCGGTCCCGGGGATTTTATGACCAATACCCGGGTTGAATCGGCAGAAGACCTTGACGGCCTTACTATCAGGGCTGTGGGTGGTTCAATTGCCTGGGCTGAACGCCTCGGAGCCGATACCGTCACATTTGGCATGGGTGATTCCTACGAAAATATAGAACAAGGTGTTGTTGATGGGCTCCTTGCTCCCACCGATACGCTTAAAGGTTTTAGGTTGGCTGAGGTGACCCAATATATTACCAAGTCTCCACCCGCTTACAATATGGTTTTCATGAAAGTTATGAATTGGGATACCTGGAACGCCCTTCCCGAGGAAGTACAAGAAATTATCGAAGAAGTTAACACCCAAACGGTGGAAAAATATGGCAAGTTACGCACAGACCATACAGTTGCAGGGCAAGAGTATGGGGTAGAAGAACACGGCATGGAAGTTATCGAACTTGAGGAAGACGAATACCAGCGTTGGCTAGAAGAAACTGAACCGGTTTTAGATGATTATATCGAAAAACTAAATGAAGAAGGATTGCCCGGAGAAGAAATCATGGATCTGGCCTTCGAAATTGCAGAAGATAAATCTGAAAAATACGGCGATTATGACGAAGAATAAGCACTAAATCCAGCAAGGCGGGAAATTTCTCATATGCTCATAAAGTAATCAGAAAGGGCTTCCACCGCATTCTGCCAAGGTGGATGCCCTTTCTGATGAAATTGCCAATTCCATACAAACCAACTACAGGGGGCGTTTAAATTTGCTATATATATTTGAAAGGTTCGTCCATTTTTTAAGCTGGAGGGCAGCACAATTAGCCCAATTGGCAATGTTTATTGTAATGGGAATTACTGTAATAAATATAATTATTCGAATTCCATTTAGACCCATTGGCGGCGCTGTTGAACTGGTAGAAATGTTTGGCGCAATTTTGCTTGGGCTCGGAGTTGCTTATACCGCTTTTGTGAAAGGCCATATTATGGTGGGAATACTGGTAGATCGTTTTTCCCCGCGCATTCAAGGGTTAGTAGAAGCTATTGTAAAAGTTATCGCCCTTTTCTTTTCATCCATCCTGGCCAGGGAAATTCTTTTTTTCGCCTCTAACAGGATGGAAGCCGGTTATGTGACCGGCCACCTTGGTATTCCTATCGCTCCCTCAATTTACCTGGTTGGAGTCGGTTTCGTAATATTCTGCTTGGTAATATTACTGCAATTAATCAAAGCAATAATTACTGTAATAAAAGGGAGTGAAACCTAATGGATCCCATATACATCGGCATTATTTCAGTTTTTTTTGTATTACTACTTATTTTTTTTAAAATGCCCGTTGCTTATGTCATGCTATCAGTTGGTATGGCAGGCTTAGCCATTGTCCGATCTCCGGAAGCAATGTTTTCTCTCTCAAACCAGGCTATCTATAATACTTTTGCCAGTTATTCCTTGCTTGTAGTGCCTATGTTTGTGTGGATGGGTTATGTTGCTTTTTACTCCGGCTTAAGTTCACGTATTTACGATGCCACCTATAAAGTCATGGGAAGTCTTAAAGGGGGCTTACTTCTAGCCTCTATTGCTGCTTGCACAGCTTTCGGAGCCATCTGCGGCTCAACTACAGCCACAGCAGCCACAATGAGTACTGTCGCTCTGCCGGAGATGAAAAAATATAACTATAATCGTTCAATTTCCACGGCTACTATTGCTGCAGCAGCAATTTTGGGTGTAATGATCCCTCCAAGCGTCATCTTTATTCTCTATGGAGTTTCTGCCGGCGAATCTATCCGCCGTCTTTTTATGGCCGGTATTTTTCCCGGCTTACTTTTAATGGGCCTTTTCATGGTTGCTGCTTACCTGCAAACTGCTCGCAACCCTAGCCTGGCACCTGCCGGGGAAAGCGTTCCCTGGCGTGAAAAAGCTAAAGCCCTCCTGAAAGGGGGAGTAGAGGTAATTATCATTTTCCTTGCCGTTATGGGAGGCCTTTTCGCCGGATTTTTTACCCCGACTGAAGCCGGAGCAGTAGGGGTTTTTGCCACCATTCTTGTAGCACTGGCCAGGCGCCAACTAAACTGGCTAGGTTTTATAAATTCACTCTCCGACTCGGTGCGTATATCGGCAATGATCATGTTTCTGGTAGCTGCAGCAGCAATATATGGCCGCTTTCTGGGGGTAACAGGACTGCCGAGGGAGTTAGCTATGTGGACTGTAGAACTTCCCTTACATCCGGTAGCAATTTTAGGAGTCATCCTTCTTATTTATCTTATTCTGGGCTTTTTTATCGATGCCCTGGCCTTAATTTTACTCACCGTGCCGATTTTTTACCCCGTCGCCGTGGAACTCGGTTTTGATCCCATCTGGTTCGGGGTTATCATCGTACTGGCACTTGGCATGGGTGTGATTACACCACCAGTGGGAGCAAATGTCTACGTGGTCGCGGGAGTGGAGATGGAAACTCCTGTTATGGAGATTTTTCGGGGAGTTGGTTGGTATTTACTGGCTATTATTATTTGCGCCGCATTATTAACCGCCTTCCCTCAGATAGCCCTTTTCTTGCCCGAACTTTTAAATTAATAATACAAATGTTGAATAAATGCCTAACCCTTTTTTTATTTAGGTTAGACCTTTTTTTGATGTTGCAAAAGGAAACTTACTTTTTTAATGGAAAAAAGTTATAATATAGGGAGCAAATTTAAAAACTGTGATTTAATTAAGGAAAGGAGAATATTATGTGGCATCCTCGTTATGAAAATATGGAAAGGCAGCATCTGGAAAAGTTGCAGTTTATCCGTTTAAAAAATACTTTGGAAAGAGTCAATTTAATGGTTCCTTACTACCGGAATAACTTTCAAGCCACGGGAATAGAGCCCGGAGATATTAAATCTTTAAACGATATCTCCGCATTGCCCTTTACTTCTAAAAATGATCTACGTGATAATTATCCCTTCAGCCTTTTTGCTACCGACCTCAGTGAGGTTGTGCGCATTCATTCTTCTTCGGGAACTTCAGGCATACCTACTGTAGTAGGGTATACGCAAAATGACCTGGATGTTTGGTCCGAATTGATGGCGCGGGCATTGGTCAGTGCAGGTGGTTCAAAAGAATCTGTTATTCATATTGCTTATGGTTACGGCCTTTTTACCGGGGGGCTGGGCGTGCATTACGGGGCTGAAAAAATTGGAGCTACTGTAATTCCTATCTCCGGAGGCCAAACCAAACGACAGGTTCGCATGATCAGGGATTTAGGCTCTACGTTGTTGGCATGCACTCCATCTTATGCCATCTTTATTGCTGAAACCATTGAAGAAATGAACCTCAAACCGGAAGAACTAAATTTGAAGTCCGGCCTCTTTGGAGCAGAGCCCTGGTCAAACAATATGCGTCGCATTATTGAAGATAAATTAAATATTGATGCTTACGACATATATGGATTAAGTGAAATAATCGGGCCGGGAGTTTCCAGTGAATGTTCCGCTAAAAATGGGCTCCATATACCCGAAGACCATTTCATAGCAGAAATTATTGATCCTAAAACTCAAAAGGTGCTTCCTGAAGGTTCTACCGGGGAATTGGTGATTACAACTATCACCAAAGAAACACTACCCTTGATTCGCTATCGCACAGGGGACATAACTTCTTTAACCCGGGAGAAATGCTCATGCGGCAGAACTCATGTGCGCATGTCCAAAGTAAGCGGACGCAGTGATGATATGTTAATAATCAGAGGAGTTAATGTTTTTCCTTCTCAAATTGAAAGTATTCTGTTAGATATTGGCGAAACCGAACCCCATTACCAGTTGGTAGTTGATCGAGTAGGTTCAATGGATACACTGGGAGTGAAAGTGGAAGTTTCCGAACAAATGTTTTCAGACCGTATAAAAGGCCTGGAAGAACTGGAAAACGTTATTCGCCGAGAAATTGACAATGTGTTGGGAATTTCCGCTGAAGTAAAGCTGGTAGAACCCAAAACAATTCAGCGCAGTGAAGGCAAAGCTCAGAGGGTAATTGATCAAAGGAATCTTTAATTTTTCACTTAAAACGAAGGAGGTTTTTTAAATGGTTAAACAAATATCTGTTTTCCTGGAAAATAAATGCGGCAGGTTGGTTACCGTCACCCAGGTGTTAGGCAAGCATAATATCAATATCCGCGCCCTTACCATAGCTGATACTTCTGATTTTGGTATCTTGCGCATCATAGTGGACCAACCGGAAAAAGCACACGAAGTGTTGAAGAAAGAGGGTTTTATTGTTACCGAAACTGATGTTGTAGCCGTGGAAGTATCCGATCAACCCGGTGGATTGGCCGACATTCTTGTTTATTTAGAAAAAGCAGGGGTCAATATAGAATACCTGTATTCTTTTGTAGAAAAACCTACCCAAGATGCTCTCATTTTAATGCGCCTTGAAGATACTGAAAAAGGCATCCAAGTACTAAAAGAAAATAATGTAACCCTCATAGAAGGGGAACGAATCTATTCACTTTAATCATAAGATATTGCTTGACAGTACTAATTATTAAAGGAGCTGGACTTTAATGCAGAAATGGCTTCAGAATGATTACATGAACCGGGACGAAATAAAAAATTTGCAAGAAGAAAACTTTCTTCATGTTTTTAATTATGCTTACCAAAACAGCAGATTCTATCGAGGCATGTATGATAATGCCGGTATAAAACCCGATCATATTAAATCACTTGCAGATCTGCAGCACCTTCCATTCACTACTAAAGAACATCTACGGAATAATTATCCTTATGAAATGGCTGCCGTGCCTATGGAAAAAATAGTGCGTATCCATGCTTCTTCCGGTACTACCGGCAAACCGGTAGTTATGGGCTATACGAAAGAAGATCTAAAAAACTGGGCTCGCGGGGTAGCCCGCATCTGTAACATAGCAGGAGCTTCTTCTCAAGACATAGCCCAGGTATCTTTCGGATACGGGCTTTTTACCGGAGGATTTGGCTTGCATAACGGCCTGGAAGAATTGGGGGTTACGGTAGTTCCTTTTTCCAGCGGTAACACAGATAGGCAGCTGGATTTGATGAAAGATTTCCAAACTACTATCTTAGTTAGCACTCCTTCTTTTGCTCTCTACATGGCTGAAACTGCCCGGGAAAAAAATATTGATCCCAGTAGTTATTATTTACGTTTAGGGCTTTTTGGAGGTGAACCATTTTCAGAAGCGATGCGCCAAGAAATAGAAAATCAATGGCAAATCAAAGCCACTTTAAATTATGGCCTAACGGAAGTAGTGGGCCCCGGTATTTCCGGTGATTGCTCAGCCCAAAAAGGAATGCATTTGTTAGAAGACTTATTTATTCCTGAAATCATTGACCCCAATACAGGTGAAATACTTCCTGAAGGAGAAAAAGGAGAGCTTGTACTGACTCCTTTATACAAAGAAGGTTTTCCCGTCATTCGTTACCGGACGGGAGATATTACTCGTATAATTCCGGAAACATGCAGTTGTGGACGTTCTTTGCAGCGCATGGACTACATTACCGGCCGTACCGATGACATGATTATTATCAAGGGGGTTAACATATTCCCCTCCCAGGTGGAAGAGGTGCTCACCGAATTTGAAGAAGTTTCCCCTCATTACTGTTTAGTACTACACCGCAGTAAAGATTTCATTAAACAGCTGGAAGTGCAGATAGAATTGGCGCCGGAAGGTTTTTCAGACAGCTTCCGGGAAATGGAGTTACTTGAGGATAAAATCCGCCAACGTTTAAAATCACATCTTTCCCTGACTCCACGTGTTAAACTCATGAATCCCAAAACACTGGAACGGACTACCGGTAAAAGCCGTCGCATCTTTGAAATAGAAGGAGATGAATAATACATTATGCAAAAAATGATCATGACGGGAAATGAAGCCATAGCAAGAGGCGCCTACGAAGGAGGAGTTACCGTGGGCACAGCTTACCCCGGAACCCCTAGCACAGAGATACTGGAAAATCTTTCTATATATCCCGGTTTGAATTGCAATTGGTCCGCCAACGAAAAAGTAGCATTAGAAGTAGCTATCGGCGCTTCTATGGAAGGCGCCAGAGCTATAGCAGTTATGAAACATGTGGGAGTGAATGTTGCCGCCGACCCTCTTTTAACCTTGTCTTACACGGGGGTTGGAGGTGGTTTAGTGCTTGTATCTGCCGATGATCCCGGAATGCACAGCTCTCAGAACGAGCAAGACAACCGTCATTACGCTCGATTTGCCAAAATACCTTTGCTGGAACCTGCAGATAGCCAGGAAGCAAAAGATTACGTAGTTACCGCTTTAGAATTAAGCGAAAGGTTTAATACTCCTGTTATGCTGCGCACTACTACGCGCATTTCTCACTCTCGCAGCGTAGTTGAACCGGAAGAAGCAGTTGATTACAAACCGGCGGGATTTCAACAAAATATAGCTAAATACGTAATGCTTCCCGGCTTTGCCAGACAACGACACCCTTTGGTGGAAGAGCGCCTGTTAGAATTAAAGAAGGAAGCAGAACATTCTCCGCTTAATCGAATCGAGGAAGGAACTTCTAATGAGTTAGGGGTGATATGTTCCGGTGTGGCTTATCAATATGTTAAAGAAGCCCTGCCTGATGCTTCCGTTTTAAAACTTGGTTTTTCTTATCCTTTAGCCGAAAATCTGGTAATTGATTTTGCCCGTAAAGTAAAAAGATTATTGGTTGTCGAAGAACTAGACCCTTTTCTTGAAAATCAACTAAAAGCCCTTGGCCTTCAAGTTACCGGTAAGTCCATGTTTACAATGATGGGAGAACTCGGAACAGAAACTATCCGGGAAAATCTACTCGGTAAAAAATCAGATACCCTCTCCTGCAGGGAAAATATACCTTACCGCCCTCCAATATTATGCCCGGGTTGTTCCCATAGAGGAGTTTTTTACACCTTGAAAAAACTCAAATTGAGAGTAACCGGTGATATAGGGTGCTATACTCTGGGGGCGCTTCCCCCTCTCCAGGCCATGGATTCCTGCATATGCATGGGAGCCAGCATAGGCACTGCCCTGGGAATGGAAAAAGCAAATAAAGAAACGTCTTCGCAAACAGTTGCAGTGATCGGTGACTCCACCTTTTTCCATTCAGGGCTCACTCCCCTTATAGATATTGTATACAGCGGCGCTTCCACCACTGTAATTATCCTCGATAACAACACTACCGGTATGACCGGGCACCAGGATCATCCCGGCACGGGACAAACTCTCCAGGGGGAAATAATCAAAAAAGTTAATTTAGAGGATGTTTGCCATGGAATAGGCGTAGAAAGAGTTATAGTAACTGATCCATATAATCTGGAAAATCTCCAGGAGATTATAAAAACTGAAATTAGCGCGGACGAACCATCTGTAATTATTGCCCGTCATCCCTGTATTCTAAAATCGAAGACTCAAAATAAGTATATGGAAATTGTTGCTGAAGAATGCAGCGGATGCCAGGCTTGTCTCAAGCTGGGATGCCCTGCTTTGAGCATGAAAGAAGACATAGCAAAGATAAATACTGATATTTGCACCGGCTGCACCCTATGTCAACAGCTGTGTAAACTTAATGCCATAATAACAAAAACGATATGATTGAAAGGATGAAATATTAATGCAAAAAATCGACATATTAATTTCCGGGGTGGGTGGTCAAGGAACTATCCTGGCCGGCAATATACTTGCCCGGGTAGCCATAAAAGATAATCTTGACGTGAAAACCGCAGAAACTCACGGTATGGCACAAAGAGGTGGCAGCGTAATCACGCACGCCCGCATCGGTTCAAAAGTTTATGCGCCTTTGATCCCCAGGGGCGACGTAGATTATTTATTATCTTTCGAAAAACTGGAAGCCCTGCGCAATCTCCCTTTTGTTACGAAAGAAAGCACTGTAATTCTCAACACCCAATCCATAGCACCTCTCCCGGTTTTAATCGGAGAAAAAGAATACCCTACAGAAATAATTTCAGAAATCAAAAGTAAAGTAGAACATACTTACGCCGTTGATGCTATGAGTTATGAACCTGTATCAAGTTTTCCCCGGGTCTTAAATATCTTTTTAATAGGCATTCTGGCCTACTTTCTTCCTTTTTCTTTTGAAACATGGCAACTTGTATTAAATGAAACCATTCCGGAAAAATTTTTGCAAATAAACCTTAATTCTTTCAATGCCGGATACAAGTGGATTTCAACAGATTAATAATTACAAATCTCCAGGAAAATATTATTAAAGATGTTGTTTAAGAAACTTTAACACTTTTTTGTTTAAAAAGAGGTTATGTTATAATTAAGTAGTTGTATATGGAATTTTTTGATGGGAAAGGAGCTTATCATAGTGAAGAAAGACAACAAAGTGAAGAAAGAAAACAAAACTCAAAAAAAACCTTCACAAAAAAATGATAAAAATCATTCAACAAAAAATACTGGCAAAAAGAAAAGGATACTTAAAATTTCCCTCCTGGTTTTTCTTCTTTTAGTTTTAATTGGAGGAGGCAGTCTGGCAGGCATGGTCATATCTTATGCCAACGAAGCACCGGAGTTTGATCCACAACAACTAAGGCCTGCAGAAACATCGTTCATTTATGATCGAGAAGGCAACCAAATTGCCCCACTTCACCACGAACAAGAACGAACTATAATATCTCTGGATGAAGTACCCACCCACACACAAAAAGCCTTTATTGCCATTGAAGATGAAAGATTTGAAGACCATTTTGGCGTAGATATTATAGGCATTATTCGCGCAGGTATGGTTAATTTGATGCAGCGTGAAATTGTCCAGGGCGCCAGCACCATAACTCAACAGCTCACCCGTAATGCTTTTTTAACCGCAGAGCAAACATTCAGGCGTAAAATCCAGGAAGCGTGGTTGGCCATCCAATTAGAGCGCCATTATACTAAAAGTGAAATTCTAGAAATGTACCTTAACACCATTTATTTTGGGAACGGCGCCTACGGTATTGAGGCAGCATCAAATACTTATTTTGATAAAAGCGCCGATGAATTAACCCTTGCTGAATCAGCCATGTTAGCAGGCATTCCCAGATCTCCCAATTCTAATAACCCTTTTTTCAGTGAAGAAAGAGCCCTAAACAGAATGAAACTTGTGCTATATAATATGGAATCAGTAGGTTATATTTCCTCGGAAGAAGCAGAAGAAGCAAGAGAAACCGAAAATTTTGAATACGGAGAGTTACGTGAAAAAGAACTGCCTTATCCCTATTTCCTGGAATATGTCCTTCACAGGGAACTGGTAAATACTCTTAAAGATATGCCGGAATATGGGACCAGGGAAAGCGCCTACGAAGCTATTTATACTCATGGTTTAAAAATCCATATTACTATGGACACTGACATTCAAGCCCATGTTGAAAATACGCTTGATGACGACAGCATGTACCCTTCAACAATACGCATAGACATGGATAAATTCAAAGAAGGTTATAAAGAAGCCGGCGGCAATATACCCAGAGACTTTCCAGGCGCCTATATTGACGAAGAAAAAGGTGTCCCGCAACCACAATCAGCTTTCGTTTTAGCAGATCCCACTACCGGTGAAATTATCGCCCTGGGAGGAGGTAGAGATTTTCGCAAAGAAGAAAATGAAATTTTGCGTTATTTAAGCACACGGCAACCCGGTTCGGCCATTAAACCAGTTGTACCTTACGCTGCCGCTTTTGAGGAAAATGCACTTGCCCCCGGAAGCATTGTTTATGATGTCCCTTTTTCTGCAGGGAGCTATTCACCCAAAAATTGGGACGGCCAATATTGGGGCCCTATAAACGCAAGAGATGCGCTGCGGTGGTCCCGTAATATCCCCGCAGTTGCTACTTTGCAAGACATTTCTCCATATAAGGGCACTGAATACGCTACTAATATGGGAATTAATTCTTTTACTGAAGACGACAGAGGTTCCTTAACTACTGCTCTTGGAGGTGTAAGCGGTATTCCGCCGTTACAAATGGCCCAGGCTTATGGTACTTTGGCCAATATGGGAGTTAAAGCTGAATTTCATACTATAAGCCATATAAAGGATAGAGACGGCAATGTAATTTATGAGCAAAACAATACACCCGAAACAGTGCTCAGCCCACAAACTGCATATATGATTAATCATATACTGGAAGATGCTCACCGTAATACCTTCACTTCTAATAGCCGTGTCGCTTTTGATCGCCCTGTGGCAGCCAAAACAGGCACCACAGACGAACGGAAAGATATTTATCTGGCCGCTTATACTCCCAATATTGTTTCTGTTATATGGATCGGAAATGATATAAGAGACATGGGAAGGATACAGGGAAGTTACCCTTTTACTACCGCCATTACCAGGGAGATTTATAATAAAGTTTTTGAAGATCTTGAAGTTAAATATTTCAGTGAACAGCGTCCTTCGGGAATTATTGGAATGAAAGTGTGCTCCAAAACCGGGCTTAAGCCCTCAGATAAATGTGAAAAAGCCGGTGATGTTACCACAGATATGTTTACAGTCCAAACTGCCCCAAATGACACATGCAAAGATCACGTTGAAAAAGAAATTTGTAAAGAATCAGAACTACTTGCCGGTGAATACTGCCCGGATGATGCTATTACTAAAAAAGTGTTTTTTACCGGACGATACGCAAATTATGTAGGCAATGAACCTCCTGGAAGTACCTGTGATGTCCATGACAGCGAAACAAAAGAAAAAGATACTGATGACGATGGTGATGACACTACTCAACCGCCTACAGCAACCTCTTTCTCGGCTAAATGGAGCTCTTCGCAAGAAGAAGTACAATTAGAATGGAATTCGCCGAATACTGATAACATTAAAGAATATCATCTACTGCGCGAACCCTCAGGCGGAGAAAGATTATTACTGGAAAGACTCAACAGAAATCGAACCCACTATAAAGATAAAAGTAATCTGGAAAAAGGAGTAACTTATAATTATATCCTCTATGTAATAGATAGAGACGGAAACAAATCTGAATCGGTAAGTTCATCCGTTACCATCCCTGGTGAAAATGGTAATGAAGATGACACGGGTGATGATAACGATGATAACGATAATAACGATAATAACAATGAAGATAATAATGATAACAGCAATGGTGATAATGAAGAAGGGGGACGCTTCCCATCTTCGATATCTTCAAGTTTAAACGGAGTTATTATGGAAAGATATGGTATTAAAATAGCTTCAATATTTCTACCCTTAAAGAATTTATTATTTTAAATATACAATCGTAACCCCCACCCCCCCTTCATGCGCATTACCGTAGCGATGTCTAACTACATGGGAATGTTTTTCTAAGACACCCTGCAAACCTTTTTGCAGCTTACCCGTCCCTTTGCCGTGGATAACAGAAACCTGTTCTAACCCCGTAAGTATTGCTTTATCCAAATATTGCTCCAGTTGATCTTCTGCTTCATCCAAAGTAAGTCCCCGCAAGTCTATTTCCGGACTCACATGAGCATGGGCCTTTTGAAAAGTATAAGGATGAGCCTCTTCAAGTTTATTTTTTCTCCGTTCCGTATTACCCGGCATTCGTAATTCTTCAACGCTTGTATTAATGCGCAAATCACCTACCTGTACCTGAACAACATCTTTTACTGATGAAATATACTTTACCACACCTTCCTGCTTAATGTTTTTAACCCAAACCCTATCTCCTTCGTGCAGATCTTCTTTTATTACCTTTTCCCCTTCCGGAGGCTTTTCTGCTGTGTCTTCTATTTTCTGCCAAAATTCCTGAAGGGTGTGGCGAATCTTTTCTGCATCTGCCACGGGATTTTCAACTTTTTCCTCCTCTTTTAGTGAAGCCATCGTTTTGTGTATTTCCCCTATGGAATGATCAACCTGCCGTTTGGCTTGTTTAACCAAATCCCTTGCTTCCGCTTTTGCTTTCGCAATAATATCTTCCCTGCGTTGTTGTATTTTATCCTTTTCCTTTTCAAGTTCCCGGCGTATATCCTCAGCTTGTTTTCTCTCTACACTTGCCACATTGGAGTCTTCTTTCAAACGCTTCTCCTCATCCCCCAGGCTTTTAATTATTTTTTCTACTTCTGCATGTTCTTGGGACAAATAATTTCTAGCCCTTTCAATCACTTTTGCGGATAAACCCAATTTATAGGCAACATCTATGGCATTGCTGCTGCCCGGAATTCCTGTAATTAAGCGGTAAGTCGGAGATAAAGTCTCCACGTCAAATTCCAGGGAAGCATTTTGCACTCCTTCTTCTGCCTGGGCAAACATTTTTAGTTCATTAATATGGGTTGAACTTATAACCAGAGAACCTTCTGCATATAATTCCATCAAAATTGATCTGGCTAAAGCTGCTCCTTCGGAAGGATCAGTCCCGGCACCGAGTTCATCCAGTAAAATGAGAGAATAAGGCCCTGCTTCACTCATTATTTCAATTATATTTTTCAAATGGCCGGAAAATGTGCTTAAAGATTGTTCCAAACTTTGTTCATCCCCTATATCAGCCCTGATGTTTTTAAAAATACCTATTTTGCTACCAGCACTAACGGGTAAGTGTAAACCACTTTGAAGCATTATCGCCAGTAATCCCACCGTCTTTAAAGTTACTGTTTTCCCTCCTGTATTAGGGCCGGTAATAACTAACACTCGAAAATTTTTGCCCAGTTTTATATCAATGGGCACGGCATTGTCTTTTAGCATAGGATGACGAGCACTTATAATATCCACCATAGTTTCCTCGGTAACTTCCGGCTCAATCCCTTTTAGGTAATAGCTTAACTTTCCCTTGGCCAAGATAAAATCAATCCTGCTGTAAATCTCTAAATCATGCCATAAAATATCCAGGTTAGCTTTAACCTTTTCGCTCAACTCCGCCAGTATTCTTTCTATTTCCTTTTTTTCCGCTTGTTTTTGCTGTTGAAGCTTATTTTGTAATTCCACAACCCCAAATGGTTCAATATAATAAGTAGCTCCGCTGGAAGACTGATCATGATATATACCGTTTAACTTTCCTCGGTGTTCTTGCTTTACCGGCACAACATACCTTTCATTGCGAATAGTAATCAATGGTTCTTGTAAATAATGACTATAAGCGGGAGACTTAATAAGGTGGTTTAATTTTTCCTGAATTGATTGGGAAATTTGTTTTTTCTTATCCCTTATCCCCTTTAAATCGGGAGATGCTGTATCCAGCAACTCTTCTTCCATGCCAATACAATTGTCTAGTTTATTCAACAGTTCAGGGGTCCCCTCTATACTTTTACCAATTTTCATTATCAGGGGGCACAAATCTGATAATTGGTTATCCTCCATCTTTTTTTGTAATCTGCGAATTGCGTGAGCAAAAGTTTTTATTCTTAATAGCTCTACCGTATCCAATATTCCATCCTTGCTAACTTTTTGCAGGTAAGGGCGTATTTCAGGTATTTTTTCTATTTGCAAATAACTTTTTTCCAGCAAACTACAAGCTTCCGTGGTTTCTTGCAGGGCATCTTTTATTTCACGGATATCTTCGCGGGGGTAAAGATTAAGCGCTTTTTCCTTACCCGTAGGAGTTACAGAAAATTGCGCCAGATAGTCACGTATGTGATCAAATTCTAACAGTTTAATTTCTCTTTCCTTTACTATGTGCACTGATTTAATTCATCTCCCTGATACAAATTTTTCATACCCCTTAAGGTAAAATCGCAAATATAAATCATTTCCCTTATTTAAGCCTATTCTCTTACTTACACCTATATCTTCTGAAGATACTTTTATATTATCAAACTTTATCTGTAAAGGGGAATTTTCTAAAGATATTGTATCATGCTGAGCGTTTATTCCCATAGATTTACACAAGTTGCCCGGCCCACAAGATAAACGAGCATTATGGCACTTACCTCCCCTTCTTTCCCGCATTAACTCTATTCCTTCCAACGGATATATTGAGCGCACAAGGACAGCTTCTCCCGTTCCCTCTTCTTTGGTAACAGCATTAAAGCAATAATGTATACCATATATTAAGTAAACATATGCTTTTCCCGGAGGACCAAACATAGTTGCATTCCGCTTTGTCATACCTCGATAAGCATGACAGGCAGGATCATTTTCTAAATAAGCTTCCGTTTCTATAATAATCCCGGAAGTAATACCTTGTGAAGTTTCGTGCACCATTATTTTACCAAGTAAATCTTTAGCTACAGATACAGTATCCCGCGCATAAAATTTTTCATTTAGCACTTCCATTTTCCAAAAACAACACCTTTTTTTAATTGCGCCATATTCCCCTAATAAAAAGAGCCAGGAAGCATTTAATACTTCCGCGGCTCCGGATTATTTAAGCATATTTATTTATGCAATAAATTTATCTTTCAATAATTAATGTATAATGCTCACTTATAAAATCTGAAGCTTCACCTAAAAATTCCGGGAATATAGAAGAAATCAAATTTGCTAAAGCAGAATTTGCTACTACATCTCCCATTACTTCATAAGGTAAAATTGACAAAACGGCCACAATTATAAAGAGAAAGATAAAAGCCTTTAATAGGCCTACTATGACCCCTCCAATCATATTAAAAATACCTATGAGGGGGATATAATTTACCATTCTCATTTTTTCGGCAACAAATCTAACCGTAAATTGAAGGAGCACAAATATTATTATAAAAGCAATTACAGTACCCACCAAACTCCCGGCATCAGCATTTCTCACCGGCGAGAACATGTCCAAAATAAACGTTCCCACCGGGCCGCTGGCATAAAAAGCTACCACCAGGGAAATAACAAGACCTAATAATGTGAGTAACTGCTTGATCAATCCATCTCGAAAACCTAATACGATATAAATTAACAAAACTACAGCAATTGCCAAATCTAACCAGTTAATCTTCCTCACCTCTTTTCTCCTGAGCTTCATCCAGGGAAAGGTTACTTTCTTGCTCAAGTTGAAGCTGATGCAAATAACCTTTGCGATGCAGCTCATCTTTTAGCTTAAAAACTTCATCGGCCAAGTTTATTGAACATAATATAGCTAAACTTTGTTTACTCATATTCGGGTTGTTTTGTGCCAAATTCCGCATTAAATAATCCACATATTCACTTACACTTTGCAAATAAGACTGAGGGGGCTCTCCTTTAATAACATAATCTTCTCCCATAATATTTATAGTTAACCTTATTTTCTGGTTTTTTACCAATATAACCACCTGCTTTTTCCTTATATAAAGTGAAATTCGTTAAATTTCTTAATATTCCTGCATATTAATTAATTTTAATCTTCTTTCACTGTTTTCTTAACATCACCCCTAACCTGTTGTAAAGTTCTTGCTCTATGACCTGGTGAACTTCAGAAACCTGTTCATCCCTTAATGTATGGTCTTGGGAACGATATACTATGGAAAAAGCCAGGCTCCGATATCCTGATGGAATAGATTTTCCTTTATACAAATCAAAAAGTAAAATACTTTCTACAAGGCTTCCTCCTGCTTCCCTGACACAATTTTCTACTTGGGCAGTAGTAATATTATCAGGGACAAGAACGGCAATATCCCTTAATGTAGCGGGGAATTTAGGCAAAGGCTTAAACTCCTTAAATAATTTTACATTATTTAAAAGCTTTGCTAAATCTATTTCCGCTAACACTACTTCCTGTTTAAAATCATAATCACGGTTCACATCCGGGTGGAGCACACCCAAATACCCAATTTCTTCACTTCCCAAAAATACCGAGGCAGCTTTAAAGGGATGTAAAAAAGATATTTGTATGCTGTCAAATGATATAAACATATCGGTAAAAGCATGGAGCAATTTCTCCAGAACTCCTTTTAAATAAAAGAAATCAACCTTTTGAGGAGAATAATTCCAATTTTTCGGAGGCATTTCTCCCGTTCCCCCCAGTGAAAGAATTAAATTTTCTTTCGGCAATTCCCGCAGAGGGAGCTCTTCTGCCTCAAATATTGAGCCAATTTCGAAAAACAATTGTGAGTTCACCCGATAGTGCAAGTTATATTGAATGACATCAAGCATCCCCGGAACCAAAGTGGTCCGCATTACTCCCTGTTCTTCACTGATGGGGTTTTTTAATTCGATACAACTCCTAAACGGATGTTCCTCAGGTAATTTCAACTTATCAAGCATCCGGGGATTGATAAAAGAATAAGTGATTACCTCATAGAAACCACATGAAGTCATAAACTCTCTCACAGAATTAAGCGCCCGTTTTTTTTCAGGTTCCCGGCTGGGAATCAGTTTCCCTGCAGGCAAAACAGCAGGAATTTTATCATAACCGTACAGGCGCGCCAGTTCTTCCATGATGTCTTCTTCTATAAGTAAATCCGCCCTGCGTGTGGGAATTTTTACCACCAGATCTCCGGAATCTGTCTCCTTTTCTATCTCCAATCCTAACCTTTCCAAAATATCTTTAATTTCATTTAACGGGATACCAACTCCTAAGGTCCTTTCAACTTGCCCGGATCTAACATATATTTTTTTTTCCTCTACAGGATTCGGGTAATTATCAATAACGCCTCTTAAAACTTTGCCGTTTGCTAATTCTGACATTAAATAAGCCGCTCTATTTTGGGCTGCCATTACGCCATCTGGAGCAACTCCTTTTTCAAAACGCTGCGATGCCTCGGATGATAAACCGAGCCCCCTGGCAGTTCGACGAATAGAATAAGGATTAAAGTAAGCAGATTCTAACAGCACTGCCCGGGTATCAGAGGTAATTTCAGAGTTCTCTCCCCCCATAACTCCTGCCAAAGCAATTGGCCCAGAATTATCAGCTATAACCAGGTTTTCAGAACTTAAATTTCTTTGTACACCGTCTATAGTAGTTAAAATATCGCCTTCGCGGGCACTACGAACAATTACCTCACCTTCCTTGACCAGGTTAAAATCAAAAGCGTGCAAAGGCTGACCATATTCCCACATAACATAATTAGTAATATCTACAATACTGTTAATGGGCCTTAATCCCGCCTTGAGAAGCCTAAGCTGCAGCCAAAAAGGAGATGGCGCTAAACGGGGGTCTCGAATGATTCTGGCTGTGTAACGCCGGCATAGATTATCATCTTCTATGCGCACAACAGCATAGTTATTTACATCATCTTCAATTTCTGCAGGTTGATCAGGTGGAATTTTTATTTTTAATCCCAAAATTGCAGCTAATTCATAAGCTACACCAATTAATCCCAAGCAATCTGCCCTGTTTGGAGTCAGTCCTAAATGAATAATGCTGTCATTTATCTCCCAAAATTCTACTAAATCATTACCTTCAGAAATCTGATTTTCTATAACTAAAATGCCTTCTTCTTCCTGTTCTAAATCTAATTGTAATTCAGCAGCAGAGCAAATCATGCCCTGAGATTTTATACCTTGAAATTCTATTTCTTTTATTTCTTTTCCCCCGGGTAGAATTCCCCCCGGCAAAACTACAGGTACCCGCTGGCCAACTTTGACATTGTTAGCTCCACAAGCTACTTTTCTTCTATCTCCATTACCGGTATTTAAAGTAACCAAACTCAGGTTATCCTTCCCGGGATGAGCTTCTAAATTCTCTACTGTTCCGGCCACCACACCTTTAATACCGGGATTAAAATTTTCAACCGCTTCGACCTCTATACCTGATAAAGTTAACTTTTCTGCAACTTCTTCCGGCGAAATATCCAGTTCGGGCAAATATTCTTTTAACCATAGGTATGGTACTCGCATGCCAGTCCTCCTTTATTAAGCTTGTTTTTCCAATTAAATTTTCCCATAAGCGCTAAGTTTATTATCTCATTTTTAAATTAAAAAATAACTCGTAAATGCTTAAAATTGGCTTAACATTCGATGATCGTTTACATAAAATAACCTGATATCGTCTATTCCATATTTAAGCATGGCAATCCGCTCTATACCCATGCCAAATGCAAAACCGGTTACTTCCGCGGGGTCGTAACCAGATATTTTTAAAACATTAGGATGTACCATCCCCGCTCCGAGAATTTCCAACCATCCTGTATGTTCACATGTCCGACAGCCCTCTCCTTCACACATAACACATGAAATATCAACTTCTGCACTTGGTTCGGTAAAGGGGAAATAACTTGGCCGCAAGCGAATGTTTTGCTGTTCACCAAACATTTCCCGGGCAAATACCTGTAATGTTCCCTTTAAATGAGCAAATGTTATACCGCGGTCAACTGCCAATCCTTCTATTTGGTGAAACATAGGTGAATGAGTGGCATCATCATCACGGCGGAAAACTTTACCCGGCGCAATAATTCTTACAGGTAATTCCGGCTGTTTTTCTTCCATAACTCTAACTTGCACCGGCGAGGTATGGGGGCGCAGCAATATTTTAGAGGTTATATAGAAGGAATCTTGCATATCACGCGCCGGATGTTCTACCGGTATATTCAAAGCTTCAAAGCTATAATAATCCCATTCTACTTCAGGGCCTTCCGCAACTTGAAAACCCAACCCGATAAATATATCCTTAAGTTCTTCCATAACAGTAGTTATAGGGTGTTTTCTGCCTACCAAAAAAGGAGTTCCCGGGAGAGTGACATCCAGCTTCTCTTCCTCCCATTTTTGAGCCCGATGAAGTTCTTCTAATTCTTGCCTTTTTTGTTCAATTAAACCTTCCAGTTGGTCTTTCAATTCATTTGCTTTTTGCCCAATTAAAGGTTTCATATCTTCAGGCTGCTGGCCCATACTTCGAAGAATGGCAGTTATTTCACCTCTTTTTCCTAAATAACGTATTTTTAAATCATCCAAAGCCTTGGGGTCAGTAGCTGCTTTAATTGTTTCTTTAGCTTGCCGCTCCAATTCCTCGATTTTTTTAAGCATTATTTATTCCTCCCTGTTGACATACCTCAATTGTTCCTTTCTTAATTGTTCTTCTTTATAAATTAAAAAACCTTCGCTAATGAGGCGAAAGTTTATCCATCCCCTAAATTTCTTTAGAGCTTCCAAATTGCACATAGCTTCCCCTCTTGAGTTGACAAATCAAAAGCTTCTCCCAAAACAATAACCGGTTATACACGGTAATAATTGTGTTCCTACTTTAGTACAAGCACAATTCCTTATACATTAAATAAGCCCCGATAGAACCGGTTTTTTCAAACAACTTCCAACATAAGTCAGCGGTTAGCAATGCTAGCCACTTCCTTTCAGTTATTTAACATAATCACAAAGGCATTATACCATGATTTTTTTTAAATAAGCAACAAATCGGGGTTGATTTTTATATTTATGACCTTCTAGGTTCATGCTTGAGATTTTTTGAGTCGGATTATGCAAAACTAACTATTTCCCCATTCTCTGACGAAAAGCTTCATAAATAATAATACCGGCAGCTACACCGGCATTTAAAGAGTTTAATTTTGGGTTCAAAGGGATATTTATTTTTTTAGTCGTAACAGATAATAGTTCATTAGTAATGCCTCTATTCTCATTACCGATTAATATCACCGCCGGATTACAATAATCAACTTCATAATAACTATTATCTGCCTGAGGATGTGCAGCATATAGAAAAATAGATCTTTCTCTTAATTTTTGGCAGTAATCTTTTAAATCACCTGTAGGTAATACTTTAATGTGGAATATAGCACCTGCAGTTGCACGCAGTACTTTGGGATTATTGTATTTCACGGTTCCCGGCGTAAAAAAAACCGCATCAAAATTAGCCCCCGCTGCTGTTCTAATAATAGTACCAAAATTTCCGGGATCTTGAAGTTGATCCACAAGCATAGCCAACATAGATGACTTACCCAAAACATTTTCAGGTTCATAATGAGGGTACGCAGATATTGCCAGTATTCCCTGAGGAGCTTCAGTTTGAGAAATTTTGTAAAGTAATTCCTTGCTAATAGCCACCTTCTCTGTGGAAGAAGGTAATTTAAGAAAGAGCTCTTCTATTTTTTCGTGCTTAATAACTTCCGGTGTATAAAATAATTGTTCAATACCAATTCCACTTCGAAGAGCTTCCTCAATCAGGTGGAAGCCCTCCAGGGGAAGCAAATTACTTTCTGAAGATTGTCCCCTGATAAGCTTAAGATATTTTTTTATTAAAGGGTTGCGCTCGCTAATAATTTTTTTCATATTAATTATTATAAATTTTCTTTAGCTAATTCTACCAAACGACCAAACCCTTCTTTATCTTTCACGGCCAAATCAGCTAACATCTTACGATTAACTCCAACCCCGGCATTTTTCAAGCCATTTATTAACCTGCTATATGAAATACCATTAGCACGAGCAGCCGCATTTATTCTGGTAATCCATAACTTGCGGAATTCCCTTTTGCGTTGCCGGCGATCACGATAAGCATAATGAAGTGACCTCATTACCTGCTGATTGGCAATACGATAAAGCTTGCTTTTAGAACCATAGTACCCCCTGGCAAGCTTTAATATTTTTTTTCTTCTTTTTCGAGCAACATTCCCTCTTTTTACCCGTGGCATTTTTATACCTCCTACTCAAATATTAATTTTTCCTCAAATATTATAAATAAGGGAGAGCTCTTTGCACCCGCCGGTAATCGGACTGGCTTACAGTTGTTGGCTGGCGCAAACGACGTTTTCTGCGAATACTTTTCTTTTCTAAAAGATGACTTTTATAAGCACTATAGCGTTTTATTTTTCCCTTACCTGTTTTCTTAAATCTTTTGGCTGCTCCCCGATGAGTTTTCATTTTAGGCACAGTAATAACCTCCTTCTTCTCGTCTTCTCTTACTTCGTTTTCGGAGTAATAATCATAATCATGTTCCTACCTTCTACCCGGGGCTCTTTTTCAACTACACCCCATTCAGAAAGTTCATCTGCCAGGTTCTGGCAAAGTTTTCTCCCCATATCTTTATGGGTGATTTCCCTACCGCGAAACATAACGGTTACTTTTATTTTGTCACCATTCTGCAAAAAGCGTTTGCCATTTTTTACCTTCACCTCAAAATCATGCGTATCAATCCCCGGCCTTAATTTAATCTCTTTAACGGAAATTACTTTTTGCTTTTTACGCGCTTCTCTTTCCCGCTTGCTTTGTTCATACTTGTACTTGCCAAAATCCATAATACGACAAACCGGGGGTTTAGAATTAGGCGATACATTCACTAAATCCAAATTCTTTTTTTGCGCGATTTCTAACGCTTGATCAGTATCCATAATACCTAACTGAGAACCATCACTGTCAATCAACCTTACTTCTTTAGCCCGAATCTGTTCATTTACTAACAGATTTTTACTAATTCTAGTCACCTCCGTAAACAAATTAATATGGTAAAAAAGCAAATAGAGCAGTAGTTCCCCTGCTCTATTACCCAAAAAATATTAGCATTTCCAAACCTTTATTACAATGTGTTTTTACACATGTTCTAAGGTGAGAAGCAAGGGCTTCTGCTTAAATATTTAGCTTGACTTTAATATGCTAACAGATATTAGCCCATAAGTCAATTATTCACCATCATACACTTAAAGTATTTCGAAGCACTGCAAACCTTTCAAACACCAAGCTACTTTTCTACGCCATGATCCTTTTCCAGTAATTTAACGAAAGTTTCCACTATATGAGGATCAAATTGACTTCCCGCACACCGCTGTAATTCATCTAAGGCCTCTGCATTACTCATAGCTTTACGGTAAGGGCGATCATTAGTCATAGCATCATAAGCATCAACAACAGCTAAAATGCGAGCTTCCAGGGGAATCTCTTCGTTTTTTATCCCGTAAGGATAGCCTTTGCCATCCCATCTTTCATGATGTTTTAATATTAAATCTGCTACGTCTGCCAAATCCATTGAAGACAGGGCAATGCGGTAACCTTTTTCCGCATGCTGTTGAATAATTTCCCATTCATCAGGAGTGAGGGGATCTTCCTTGAATAATAACTCATCAGGTATACTTACCTTGCCTATGTCATGCATCTGGGCCAGGATATATAGGAGGGATATTCTCTCTCCTGGTAAATATAATTCTTCACCCAATTTAGTAGAAAGCTTTTTCACTTGGTGAATATGCCCTGTAGACACAAAATCTTTTTCTCCCAACATATATACTAGCGACTGAATCATTTGCTGTCTGGCAGTATGACTTTTAATAGATTTATCTTGATACATTAAGTCATCTGCTTCTTTAAAAGTTTCTTCCAGGGATTTATTATAATCATAGGAAGTCGCTAAACCCAAAGAAACATGCAGGGGAAGTTTCTGAAGCTCCATATTATAATTATCCAGTGTTTTATATATGCGGTCAATTATTTGTTGTCCGGTCTCTTTATCTGTACGAGGAAGAATAATCGCAAATTCATCGCCGCCAACCCGGGAAATAATATCGGAACTGCGGAATATTTCTCGTAAAACATCTGCACACAACTTTAAAAGATTATCCCCCTCAGCATGCCCCAGTGTGTCATTCACCAACTTTAAGCCGTCTAAATCAACAGAAACAATAGTAATGGGGTATTCCCTGCTGTTGCTCAGGCGTTCAATTTCATTTTCGAAATAAGCTCTGTTATATAAGCCGGTTAGCTGATCATGGAAACTCAGGTATTTTAAACGTTCTTCATACTCCAGGCGCTCAGTAATATCACGGACAACGCCCCGAAAACCACTAATAGTACCTTCCTCATTTTTAATCGGAGTTACAGAAAATTCTCCATACCGCACAGAACCATCTTTACGCTGCATTTCCAGGGTCAGGGAATATTCGGGTTTTTCTGTCTTAAATATACGTTTGAAGTATTCGTAAACTTCTTCCGGATTTCTGCAAATTTCCCGAAAACTTTTCCCCCGTAATTCTTCCAAGTCATATCCCAGCAAACGAGCTGCCGAATGGTTACAAAAAGTAATATTTCCGGACAAGTCAGTTTCATAAAATCCTTCTTCCATGGTATACAGTATTTCGCGATATTTCTTTTCTGATTTTCTCAGCGCTTCTTCCGCTTCTTTGCGCTCTGTAATATCCATAAGGGTGACAAACCCCGCAGGCACTCCCTGATAAGTAGAAGTAGCGCCTGTCAAAGTAACCCATCTTTCCTCACCTTGTTTGGTAACTATCTTGAACTCATAAAAAGGATCAACATGCTCCCCCTTTTGTCTTTGTTGTCCTCTTTCTTTTACTTGAGAACGGTAATGGGAGTGGACAATTTCCCAAAAGGGCATTTTATAAAGCTCTTCCTTGGGATATCCGGTTATTTCTTCCGCAGCACTATTAACATAAACCCAATAATCATTTTGCAACATCATAATAGCCACAGGAGAAGATTCCGCCAGAGCCCTAAATTTTTCCTCGCTTTCCAAAAGAGCTTCCTCTGCACGTTTTCGTTCCGTCATGTCTCGAGCCACACCGCGGAACCCCACAGGGTTGCCTTCATTATCACGATGCAAAACTATGGAAACTTCCAAAAAAATTTCCCGGCCATCCTCCGAAATAATCGGCCAGCCCACGGCTTTTTCCGAGTAGCCCGTCCGATATACCCGGTTGTAAACCGCAAACACATCTTCCGGTTTTCGATAAATTGCTTTATAGTTTAACCCCTTAAGCTTTTCCGAACTATAGCCCATTATATTACACAGAGAATCATTGAAAAAAGTAAAATTACCCGCCAGATCAACTTCGTAATATCCCTCTTCCATAGTATCCAGAATTTCTCGATATTTTTGCTCAGAGATTTTAAGAGCTTCTTCCGTTTCTTTGCGCTCTGTAATATCCATAAGGTTAATAAATCCCGCCAACACGCCACGGTAGTTTGAAGTAGCTCCCGTAAGTGAAACCCATCTTTCTTCATCTTGTTTGGTAATAATTTTTAATTCATAAGAAGAGCTAACTTGCTTGCCCCGTTGTCTTTTTTTGCCTCTTTCCTTTACTATAGTCTGAAAATCGGGGTGAACAATTTCCCAAAAGCGCATTTCATAAAGCTCTTCCTTGGAGTATCCACTTATCTCCTCAGCTGCGGGATTAACATAAATCCAGTAGTCATCTTGATACATTAGAATAGCCGTGGGAGATGATTCCGCCAGGACTCTAAATTTTTCCTCACTTTCCAAAAGAGCTTCCTCTGCGCGTTTTCGCTCTGTCATGTCTCGAGCCACACCGCGAAACCCCACGGGGTTGCCTTCATTATCACGATGCAAGACTATGGAAACTTCCAAAAAAGTTTCCCGACCATCTCCCGTAAGAATCGGCCAGCCCACAGCTTTTTCCGAATGACCCGTCCGATATACCCGGTTGTAAACAGCAAACACATCTTCCGGTTTTTGATAAATTGCTTTATAGTTTAACCCCTTAAGCTTTTCCGAACTGTAGCCCAGTATATTACACAGAGAATCATTGAAAAAAGTAAAATTACCCGCCAGATCAACTTCGTAATATCCCTCTTCCATAGTATCCAAAATTTCTCGATATTTTTGCTCAGACTTTTTAAATTCTTCTTCTACCTGCTTACGTTTACTAACATCAATGCCCAAGCCTAAAAAACAATCTATGGAACCGTCCGAATTTAAAATGGGCCTGCCATGCCATTCAACCAAGAGTGATATGCCGTCTTTGGTAATAATAGAGTTTTCATTGCAGGTGGAAATATTCAACTCGATAATGTTTTTAAAAACCTCTTCAAGTTCCTTTTGCTCTGCAGATGGAACAAAATTTCCGATATAATTAACACCTACTACCTCTTCAGAATTATAGCCAAGAGCTTGCAGCATTGCCTCATTCATCATTCTAACAGTGCCATCTTCATTGATCATAACTCCAAAAACCGGTAAATCTTCTATAATAGATTTATCATAATTTCTTGGAGGCAGTGTATCCTCTAATTCCTTTTTATATTCAGAAACATCCCTAAATATACTCACAAAAAAACCAGGGACATCGAGGTAAGAGGTTATTTCATACCATCGTTCGGCAGAATCGAAAAACTGTTCAAAGTGAACAACTTTTCCCAGGTTAGATCTTATCAATTCCTCATAAATACCATACCAATCAAAAACAACACCATTTGTACCCTTATAAACGTCAGCTACGCTTGCACCAATAATTTGTTCTCTATTTAAAGTAAGCATTTTTTCAAAAGCCGGGTTGACATCAAGAAGGGTGCAATCCACAGGCTTACTATCTTCATTGTTCTCTATAATTTGATGATAAGCAATAGGAAAAGGATGATGATATAATAAACGGCGGTAATTGATATTTTTATTAATAGTTGTTAACCCCCATATTTAAGCTAAATAAAATGTTTCGATATTTCTTAATCTATTTTGCTATTTACTTTTATAAGCTGATTAATAATTATCAAAATCCGGATAATAAGATTAACAAATTTATCCCATTATTTCCCATATATTATTACTAGGTTAATTGATTCAACAAAAATTTATTAATTTCCTGCTCTTTTTGATTATTTTATACTTGTTCCAAAACAAATTCACTTTCGCTTAGGGATAATAATACCTGAAAAAGATTTATGTAAGCTTAGGAAGTAAACGAGTAAATAAATAAATTGAAAGTAGTTTCAGTAACTATATAGAGATAATTCTCAAGGTAAGCTCTTTTGAGGCCGGGAAAGACATTACAATAATTACTTTAATAATAATAAATATGGCAAACTAATATTTACCATAAACTGAATGCATAAAATTATTTAAACCACCGTTTTTATTTAAATCAAATGTTACATAATAAATATTGTCTTCAAGTTGGCCGGCTTGAATGCAAGTGGTTCCTCCGAGCTTATGGAGCCATTTATATCCATTATGTTCCGGGGCTTCATGAATATGACCGTGTACAGATAATAATGGCTGCTTTTCCCGGAGGAAATTGTAAACTGCCAAACTGCCAACTCTATCTCCACTACCACAAACATCAAGGTCCATATTAGCCGGAGGCCCGTGAATAAGCCAAATGGATTTTGACAGTTCCTTTACCTGCCCGGCAGTTTCATTCAATGAGTCCGCAATGGATTTTTTGGCAGCAAGATAAATCTGCAAATTATCAACCACTTGCAAATTATTATTCGCATCAATGATAAGCGGATCATCAAGCTGAAATGTATTTATACTCAGATCCTCTGCAGTTTCCGGAGCCACCCAATATTTGTAGCCAAAGGGAAAGTCCTTCACCCACGGGCAACCACAAAACTCATAACCTTTTATCTCTTTCACCCTATCAGTAACATAATGCCAGAGTCCTTCGGCATCCCCTTTTTCCATTTCCGGAATTAAAAGCTGGTTATCATCATTTCCAAGAATCAGAACGAGTTCACTTCCAGCATTTTTTATCTCCCAGGCATATTCTCTAATAGCAGGCAAATAATGCACCTGGGCTAGTATTCCATCATCTTTGGGAAACAAATCACCTGCAATAACTACAAAATCTGGTTTTTTTTCTTGGACTACTTTCACCAGAAGGGGCCATTTATCTGATGACTGATGAATATCTGAAGTAGCTAAGAATTTCATAAGGCCTCCCACTTTAACCAAACATTATCGGCTTCCTATATTTTTTATATTCTCTAAGTAAGAAGCCATTTCCTTTAATAAGAAACTGTTATAATTTATTTCTCATTTTTCCCGTATCCTAAATTTATTTTCCATTACTTTGTATCACATTATTACTTTTAGCAGCTTATTAAAAAAATGATGTTTACAAATTCATAATCTATTGAATCCATGAGCAGAATCAAAAACTTGACAATTGATCCTAAAGGCATTATTTTTATGCTGCAGCAAGCAAATTTTCAGAGATTAATATAAACTACAACTCTTTTTAGAAAGGAGATAAACAATGGAGGACAATTATGATGCTGTAATAATAGGAGCCGGAACAGCAGGCACTTATTTTGCCAAACTTTTGGCCGAAAAGGGATTTAAAGTCCTGGTAGTAGATAAATCATCCCGGGAAGACTTAGGCAAACGATTGGATATTTTTCATATAGACAAAGAACTATTTGATAGATTTGGCATTCCGGCCCCTTCAGCCTCTGATGAAGATTACGTTACTGAATTTGAATATACCATCAGCAAATCTGCTTTTGATGAATTTCCCAAACGGATTAATTATCCCTTTGTAGTTATGCGACTTCCTCATTTTTTGGCAAGGCTCACCAGTTGGGCTGAAAAATCTGGGGTTTCCTACGCATTTAATACCGAATTTGTGGATTTTATATATGCTGGGGACCAAATCAGCGGAGCGATTCTTAATCAAAACGGAAATACCTTAAAAGTAAACTCCCGCTTGGTAGCAGATGCATCGGGAATTTCCTCCGTGGGAAGGCGCAAACTCAAAAATGGCTATGGAGTTGAAAATTTTGAAATAGGTCCCCATGAAAAATTTTATGTAATTCTACGCTATGTTAAATTAAAAAATCCGGAAACGGACCGGGTTACCTATAATATCACCTGGCCCTACTACAAAACATGGATTGCCCCCCAACTCCATGAAGACGGGGCAATATTCGGTGTGGGAGCTAATTTCTCTTATGACTACGCTGAAGAAATCTATCAAAAATTTATTTCGCAGGTAAAACTACCGCCTCATGAAGTTCAATTCATTGAAAAAGGTACCACCCCTTACCGACGTCCTCCTTATTCCTTTGTAGCCGATGGCTTTGTAGCTCTGGGAGACTCCGCCTGTCTCACCAAGCCTTACAGCGGGGAAGGTATTACTTCAGGATGGGTTCTCAGCAAAATCGCTGCGGAAGAATTTTCCCAGGCTATGCAAGATGGCAAATATCCCGATACAAAAAGCGTTTGGAATACAAACGTACGTTATCAACGAGGACAAGGCGCAGATTTTGCATACATGATGTGCACTTTAATCGGAGCTGTTAACAGCACTGCAAAAGAAAATCATTATCAATTCAAAAAAAATATTGTTTTTAATGAAAAGGATATGACAGACATGAATCGCGATTTTGCCGTAAATCTCAGTTTCGGTTCCACCATATCCCTCGTATTTAAAATACTGATTGGACTTATAACCGGAAATATCTCCCTTTCTACATTGAAAGCATTAATTCGTGCAGTGTTAACTGCAGACAAACTTCGCAAACATTACCAAAAATACCCGGAAGAAATCTCCTCTTTCGAAATATGGAAACAAAAAGCCGATACCCTGTGGGAATCGGCGGGAACTATGGCTGATGCGGCAAAGAAATAGTGTTTTTTCAAGGCAATATAAACCTTTACCTTATTTCTCTCTCGCATAATAGATAATCATAATTAGCACCATTGATAACACCTATTTGAATTTTAAAGGATTAAAATGCCGGGTATTAAAAAAACAAAAACATAAAAAATTACCGGGACAATTTCTTTGGAGTATTCTAAGACAACAGGACAATTATTTATCTCATTTTCCTACTTTTTTTGAAAAAACATAAATTATCTCATCACAAATTGTTTTTTTATGTCAATGTCAAGGCCTGACACCTTTTTCTTTGGACTTGGAAAGTTCCAGTGCGTTCTTGAGGCCACGTTGCCGTACTGTATTAATGGCCAGCTTTGTGGGAGTTACTTCGTAAAACTTTTTGCCGTATTTTTTTAAGGCTTTTTGGTCTATTTCAATTCCCAGGCCCGGTTTGTCAGGAATATTTACACATCCTTCTTTGTCTATATGAAAAGGTTCAGCCAATATGCCGTCACGATAGCGTGGAATCCAGGCAGGCGGTTCATAGGGGAACTCTATAGGTTGCCTGTGAGGATTTGCCGCGGCAATTTGCAGGTTTATTGCAAAGCCAATACCGTTTGTCCAGGTATGGGGTTTAAACTTGAGTCCCTGCTTGTTTACCTCCTGCATGATAAGTCTGGAAGTTGATACGCCACAAAAACAGGCATCAGGTTGGTATATATCCAAAGAACCTTTCTCCAGCATAATTTTATGCTCATGCCACCCCGGGGTAAGCTCACCCCCGGCAATGGGAGTCGATGTCTGACTGCGCAGTTCCGCCATATCTTCAAAAGCATACATATCCAAAGGCTCTTCCAGCCAGGATATATTATATTCTTCGCAAGCTTTAGCAAAATGTGTGGCCCTCTCCAAGTCCCACAGTGGGGCATCATGAATTACAGCTACCCGCCATCCCTGATTAGCATCCACCCCCAAATCAAGGCTATTTCCAACAGCACGGCGCACTACCCTTATTTGTTCAATATCTTTTTCCAATGCAAAATCATGCACCCGGAGTTTAACAGATTTAAAACCTTGTTCTTTCAAAGACATTACTTCTTCAGCACGTTTGGCAGGGTCATGCACTTCACCGGTAGAGCAGTAAGCCGGAATACGTCCACCTTCGCCACCCAGCAAAGCATAAAGTGGCTTTCCTTCTTTTTTGCCCAATAAATCCCAAAAGGCAGCCTCAATCCAGTTGTTACGCCATCCCAAGTAAGATGCTTCTCTTAAGCGCTGGTTAACTTCCTCTATGTTTTCAACTTCTTGATTAATTAAGTAAGGCCCCAATAGACTGCCTAAACCTTCCCGCTCTTTTTCCATGGCAATACCGGCACTATAACCCTGCAACCCTTCATCGGTGGTTAACCGTAGAAGGGTAAACCGGTTAGCTCCTTGTGGCATTCCTGGAATCCATGACGGATAAAAATTAGCAGGCAAAGGTATAGAGACATGAAAAAGTTCAATTTTTTTGATTTTCATTTTTTCCTCCTTTTCTGATCTAAAATTCAGCTTGCTAATTCGGTTTCTTTTTTAAAATTACAATTAGCACCGCAAATAACAAAATAACCCCCAGGCCCACTAAAGGGCATGTAGCAGCACCTGAAACCGCATCACCTATAGGTAACTGGTCCCTACAAATTTCTTTTGCCAGACCTTCCTCACTCAAATAAAACCCTATAAGAGGCAGCAATACAGCTACAGGTAACCACTTTATCCCCATGAGCAGACCTCCCAATTTTAACTATACATTTTTGTATCAACCTAATTATACATATACATTTCAGTTAACATTTAACCACATAATGTCAAAATTCCTTTTAAAATTTATTACTATTTTAAAATTACACTTGCTATATTTTTAAGTTAAAGACTGCCGACAAATATTTCAATAATAATTATATACCGGGAAAAATGAAGTATTATTAAATACCTCAGACCAAAGAACTATAAAATAGCCATAAATTAAGCTGAAATGGGAAGTTAAAGGCAAATTAGTTTTATTAATTTGCAGATGGGAATCTAAATAAATGAAAATACATATTAGGGAGCACAGTTGGCGCAAACAGAACGAAACAAAGTAGTGCTCAGGTAACGATCGCCGCGGTCCGGCAAGATGACAACAATATTGCCCTTTTTCATATCTTTAGCCAACCGCAGCGCAGCTGTCATTGCAGCTCCACTGGACATACCCGTAAAAATACCTTCTTTTACTGCTAGCAACCGCGTTGTTTCAAAAGCGTCTTCATCTTCTACTACAAACTTTTCATCCATTTTATCTTCTTTATATATTTGAGGGACAATTGCTTCCCCCATGTTTTTTAACCCCTGGATAGCATGACCCTTTACCGGTTCAACCCCTACTACCCGAAGATCAGGTTTTTTCTCTTTTAAATATGTGCCGGTACCCATCAAAGTGCCTGTTGTTCCCATACCCGCAACAAAGACATCGATTTCACCCTTAGTTTGTTCCATTATTTCGGGACCGGTTGTTTCGTAGTGAGCCAGGGTATTACTATCATTTCCAAATTGATCGGGCATATAATATTTACCCGGTTCTTGCTTAATGAGTTCATAAGCTATTCTAATAGCTCCATCGGTACTTTCTCCCGATGGAGAAAGTACTACCTCTGCGCCATATGCTTCAAGTATACGCCTTCTCTCCAAACTTACACACTCGGGCATAACCAGTTTCACGGTGTAGCCTTTGGCAGCGCCTATCATAGCCAAAGCTATCCCCGTATTACCTGAAGTGGGCTCCAGAATAACTTTTCCTTCTTTAAGCAATCCGGCATCCTCTGCCTTGCGGATCATATAAAAAGCCGGCCGGTCTTTTACAGAACCACCCGGATTATTACCTTCTAGTTTACAATAGATATTTACCCGTGCATTATTATTCAAATTACTCAATTTTACCAGCGGTGTGTTGCCGATAGAGGATAATACTCCCATTAATCCACCTCCATCAAATTAATTAATCAAAAACCAAAATTATTTTGCCGGCAAATAAATTAACAAAAGTTGACTTTGATTAAATCAATCTTTTGTTTTATTTTATTGCCAGGAATTTAGCAATTAGCCGAAACAATCTACAGCGGTGACCACCGCCATAATTATTGTCAACCACCTGCTTTAGCTCTTATGATTAAGAAAATGACCATAAGGGCAACAATACCAACACTAATAAATACATTGGATTCCATTTTATCACCCTCATTAATTATAACACATCTGATGGCTGTAATGGGTAACAAAATTAAAAAAGGTTTGTTGTAATGCAGCCGTTAAGAAGAAATAGTGAAAGTATATTCAAGATCTTGATATTCTTCATATTCCGGGGAATGATTCCTTTCCACAAACCTCACATTTTGCTCCCAATCTATGGTCAAAACATATGAAGAACGGGTGCCGTAAATTGAGGTTGCAATAAAAATTGGAGAGAGCAGGCGTTCCCATTCTTCTCCTACGCCGGTAATAGGAAGTTCAAATTCGCGTGCGGGAGTTTTATCAGATAGAACAGACAGCATCTCGTATTTGTCGAATTCCGGTTCTTGAAGGAGGCGATTCATAGCTTCTTTAGCGTTCAATACTTTGGGCCAAGGGGTGTCAAGGAAATGATTGCTCAGGCCGTATAAACCAGGTAAAATTTCAAACATTTGGCCGGTAACGTTTGAATAATAACAAAGGGTTCCACCATCCCCCACGATGAGGTTAAAAGGATTATAAACACGATTAGCCCCTGCCACGGCAGACAAATATTCCATGGGTGGTTTATTGCCAATCAAATAATCACTCACCAGTAAACCCCTGGAATAAGTATTTCCCTTCAACAATTTGGGATTACGATGGTTGGTGATACATGCAAACCTTCCTTCCCGCGTGATTCCCAGCCAGGTTCCTTCGTCTTTTAAGTCCCGCCCGGCGAGCACATGGGGGTGATCTTCCCAAAAGTCAGCCGGAGCAGAAGGGCGCTCATAAAATTCATCCCGGTTACCTGCCAGAACAAATCTATATTGAGGATGATCTTTATAAGCAAAAACAATAAGGCACATATCACGTCCCCCACCCTGGAATATAAAATTTAGGATGAAAGAAACTTACCTTCCTATGAGAGTCATTAGGACACAAAATGAGTTTTATTAAATTAAATATGTTTTTCTGACACCTCTTCATCTTTATTTTTGAGGTATTGTAAGCAAACGTCTAACGCTTGCTGTAATGCCTCCGGAGGAACTTTATCGGGTGTATCCCTGACTGTATGATAATGATTAAAATAACCTTTTCCCTGTATTATTTTACCTAAATCTATGCCTAAAATGCATGTGGTATCAATCCCCGCCTTGGCCACAGCAGCTGAATCTGTAGATCCACCTCCAAAAGGCAAAATCATTTTTTTAATATTAATTCCTTTTTCTTCAGAAGCTTTAATGACATCATTTACGGCCCGGGAAGACATTTTCACTGTTGAATTAAGATCTCTGGTAAGCACAAAAAGTTTTTCAGTCCCTACCAGGGTTTCCAGGTTAATTACAGTTGTATTTTCTTTTTTTAATTGTTCACCATGCTTTTTTACATAAGCCATGGCCCCCCGCAAAAAAGCTTCTTCTGCACCAAAAGCCATGGTTATAACCCTGGTATGACGAGGGAAATATTTGTCATCCTGTTCCTGTTTAGCTTTTTGTAAAAATCTCCCTACCCCCATGGCTACTGATACACCGGAGAGGTTATCACCACAACCGGGTGTTTCCACCCATGTAGTAAAAAAGAAAAACAAGAGAGCAAGGGGGCTTAAGTAAAGTGAGGCCAACCACCTTACATGCAATTCCGGAGAAACTTCTCCTGCAGCCGCAGTGGAATTAAAATAATCCGTGAGATAAGAGATGCCGTTTGAGATGGTAGTCACACTAAAAAATATTAAAGTGGCAATAACCAGGACCATTAAAATGACGTAAAAAGAACCACCCCACCATTTAATAAAGTTGAACTGGTAAGGTGAATCAAGATGACCTGAAAATATTACCGTTTGCCGTAGTTCACCGGAAGGATTAATAACTCCGTAGGTGTTTTGAGAAGTCTTCTTGGGCATAAATGGATCAACTATCTTTTTGTAAAAAACGAATTGACCTAAAAAAATAAAGATAATAAATATCATAAGCAAAGCGCTCAAAATGGGAACAGCATGAAAAGTAAAAAGTGCCACGAAAAAGATGGGTATTACTAACTTTATCCATCCCAGGGCAGCTTTGGGAGCCAACGAAAATTCTTCCATTTCTACTTCATCGGAATACTCTTTCATCATTTCCGCAGTCATCTCTGCCCCTTTTCGTTCACCATCCGAACCAGGTGACCTGGTAAAAGACCCCAATTTTTTAACATAATCGTGCATGTAATCAACATCACTCTTGTCGGTCTGCAAATTACTCAATTTTTAACACCCCCCGTTTTCCATGTACTTCTGCTGCGTTCTTGTATTGTTATATTACCAAAATTAATATTATTAATCAACGCTATGCAGGCCTTTATAAATGTTTTCTTATTTTTGGGCAGGAATTCTTCTAAAGTTAGAGAAGTTTAAAAATAAAATTTTTACTGTTACTGTTAAGTAATGACACACACTATTCTCTTAGATAAACAAGCTCATTTCATTAATATATATATAAAGGAGATCGATTATGGAAATTCAACTCCCCTGGGGAAACAATGTTCTCAACTTGCAAGTTCCAGATTCCTGGCAGGTAATATTTCCCACTGGTAAAGAAACTACCGGATCAGATGAGTACAACTACAACGAACAGGAAATAGTCAAGCAATCTTTGAATAATCCCGGACAATCTCCGCCACTGGATGCTCACGATTTGCATGGTAAAAAGATTGTGGTGATAGTGGATGATAACACCCGCCCCACTCCTGTACACCAATTTTTTCATCTACTGTTAAACGTTTTGGAAAAAGCCGGCGCAGACCCCGGCCAAATTCTCGTTATTCCGGCACTGGGCATTCATACTGCCATGCAAGAAGAAGAAATGGCAGAAAAGATTGGCGCCTCAAACCTAGCCAGGGTTAAATGGGAAAACCATGACGCTTTTAACCCCGCAAATAATATATATTTTGGTACTACGAGCCGCGGCACGCCTGTTTACCTGAATCGACATCTGGCTGATGCCGACCTCATTGTAAGCGTCGGCATGGTAGAGCCTCACCTTTGGGCAGGCTACGGCGGTGGCCTCAAAAATTTGCTGCCGGGGGTAGCGGCATCTGATACTATCGGTAACCACCACGCTATTATTGCCGAGCCCCCTTATAAATTTAACCGCGTAGCAATAGAACCTGAAAATAATTCATTCAGATTAGATTTAGAAGAAATCAAAGATATGATAAAAGTACCGGTGTTTTGTCTCAACGTAGTTCTGGACCAGCAAAAAAAGATTATTGCCTCTTTCGCCGGCGATCCCATAGCCGTCCACCGGGAAGCAGTAAAGTTTAACAAGCAGATTGCCGGTCTACACCTGGACCGCCGTGTGGATGCTATCATAGTTAATTCTTATCCCATGGAAATAAATTTTAAACAGAGTATGAAAGGAGTAGGCAACAGCCTGCCGGCTTTAAAACCCGGGGGTACTGTTATTGGTTTTCTCAAAGCAGATAGAGGCCTCGATGACATCACTCCACCGGAAGGTTCTAAGCCTCAAGGGCTTTTAAAGTTTATCCTTCGCCTTTTAGGCCCCTCCCGGATACTGGGTTTTCTGGATCGCGTGCGTAAGGGATTAAACGTAGAAGAAAGATTCCTCATGTATTATTCTTTGCAGTTGATGCGGGAATACGATCTCTTTTTTTATGTGCCCACTCTTACTGATACGGAAGCTAAAAAGATGGGATATTTCTACCTCTCTCATGATCCTCAGGAAAATATTAATCGTGCAGCAAAAAAAATACCCCGGAATGCACAAGTGGCAGTTTTCCCGGAAGCAGGCGCCACATTCCCTATTGTGCAAGAATCCGGGTATTAAAAGGCAAGGGGACGGTTCTTCTGCCTCCCCGAAAGGCAAGGGGACGGTTCTTCTGCCTCCCCTCGTCACATATTCCATTAATCCCCTGCTCTAAAAGTTAGGCTTTTACCTTCTCTACAATATTCTTGTCAATCCCGAGGATATCGGCAATTTTCCTCTGTGATAATTTTGTATTACCTCTTAAGTGTATTATGATCTCCTGTCGTAATTGCAAATCTTCCTTTATATCTTCCATTCTGACATTAATTTTGAGGCCTTTTAAATGAGATTTCAGGTATTCCCTTCCTTCCTCTATTGTCCGTATTAAATCCTCTTCTTCGTAATCCAGAAATTGCTCGTTTTCAACTTCAGCTGAAAATCGTTTGAATTTCTCTATGGCTTTTTTCCTGTCGTTTGATAATAAATCCAGGATAAATGCGGTATCCACCAAATCCTCACCCGATGGTTGTTGTATTAAATAAGATCTATAGCTGCTCCATATGTAGTCCGCGGATTTTTCAACAATCTGCGCTTTTATTGGGTTGTTATGGATATAACGAACAACCGCTAAGAGATAACTATCGTCTTCAATAGGCTCACTCTTAAACCGATCTTGAAAGACATGCCCGACCCTACGATGTTTCTCGTTATAAAAATAGGCATAGCGTGTGGCTATGCCTTTCATAATCACCGATAATTCCTGTTCTTTAGTATCTATAGCAAGGTGAAGATGGGTGTCCATCAAGCAATACGCATATATGGAAAACCCTTTCTCTATTCTCTTGCTCTTTAAAAATTCCAAAAAACTCTTCTTATCTTCATCATCAATAAATATTTTCTTTCTTTCATTTCCACGTAGCATTACATGATATATCCCGGTTGAGCTCATTTTCCTTGGCTGTCTTGGCATTTACCTCTCCTCCTGATATGAACTTTTTATCATTTCATACATACCATATAAGAGCTTAAAAGGCAAGAGAACCGTCCCCTTGCCTTTTCTCCCCTTGCCTTTTACTCTTCTGCTACTAAATTCAACTTTACCTGTTCAAAATCACCGTCCGGCAATGGTGCTGAATCTTCAGGGTAAGTAAGAGCCTGGGTTACGATATCATCCTCTCCGGGGGATACAAGGCTGTAATCCACCACTAAAACATCGTCTACAATCTCCAGGTTTTCAATAGTTATTTGGTAGCCACCGGTGGGCTTTTCTCCCCAATCCAGGGTAATCGTTTCCTCATCAATTTTATAAGAGACATCATTTTCCCTACGTTCTTCATCTACTCCTTTATGTAAGTTTTCATCCACGGCATCACCTTCTTCCCCAATGATATTACAGCCAATAATTCCCCCGCCAATTAACAACAAAACCACTACTATAAACCCTAAAACCCAATATTTTTTTTGCATCAATAACACCCCTTTTATTTTTGTTTAACAAATTAATGATCTTTCATAATAAAGACGATTGATAAGCAAAAAAAGTTCCTTTTTATAAAAATAATACTGGCATCTAATAATCAGAATATATTTTTCAATTAACAAAAAACAACTCTTCTTTTAAAATAGTTCCCGCATCTTTTTGATACAAAAATTCATTTTAGTCGCATACCGGGCACTCCGCCGTAACACGCACAAAATTGCCGTTGGGCCACATCCCGCAATCCGTCCGATATCCCTTTCTTCCTAATTCAGCGGGACATTGGTCATATAGCATGTGATGTCCTTCAAATGTCTGGCATCCATCGCTGCTCCGGCCACATATGGAGCAGATAAATAAAGGAGAATTTTTACCTTCTTCGGTTTGCTGAATTCCTTCAAAGTCCACCTCACCTTCACAATCCACACACATGGTAGCATCCAGCCGGCTAAAATCTTCTCGATTGAAAGTAGGGCTCGATCTTTCCGTGTCTCCAAATTCAACTTCATCAGGCAAAAAAGCCAATTGGGGCATATTAACTGGTAAAATATCTTCCGCTGAATGATAAAGAATTTCCGTTAAATTCACGACCCTTTTCCCAAAGCGGGAATCTTCAAGGGGCAAATCGTATTCCTGAAACAAAGGAAAACTTGTCATAAATAAGAGCAACGCCCCAACCAAAATAATCCCAAAACCTATGCCCACAACTGACCCCGCCAGGTGGTCGAGGATACGCAAAGGTTTAAACCGCGTTATGGAACGTAAAAGGAAACCTGCACTCATTACTAAAGCATAAATTAACATAAATATAAGAATAAAAGAAATAATATCAGCGATTCCCGTAGTAACTTGCAGATAATCGATTAAGTAATTGCTCGCCGACGGGTAATAGAGGGCAGCAAAGCTAAAACCCAGAATAAGGCCAACAAGTTGGGCTAACGTCTGGATAAAACCGGACTTAAAACTGGTCAACATAATAACTATTACCACAATGATGATTAACAGATCAATCCAATTAATATCTAATGCCCCCATTAGGAAAATCCTCCCCTGAAGTTATCTCCACATTTATTTTACCATAATTAGTGACAAAGAACTCTTTAATATATCAAGAATAAGCTCATTTTTTATCAGTTAACTGTATTCACCGGCGAGCTTGCCAGGTAAGTTTTCAGATTGTATTGAGCAATTTCCATCAACCTGTAACGGGCTTCCCATGTTGCCCAAGAAATATGGGGTGTAATAAGACAGTTTTCCACTGATAAAAGAGGGTTGTTTGGTGAAGGAGGTTCCGAAGAAAGGACGTCCACAGCAGCCCAGGCAATCTTTCCTTTCCGTAAAGCATGGGCAAGATCTGATTCATTAATAACCGGCCCCCTTGAAGAATTAATAAGGATCGCACCTTTTTTCATGAAGGAAATAGACTCCCTGTCAATGAGGTTTTCTGTTTGGGGAACCAAAGGGCAATGGAGGCTAACCACATCCGCACTTCGAAGTAGTTCATGAAAGTCGACCCAACGAATATTCCAAAGGTCTTGTTTCTCTTTCATTGTGCGAGAATATACAATTACATTCATTCCAAATGCGTTTGCAATTTCAGAAACTTTCCTCCCAATTTTTCCGAAACCTATTATTCCCATTGTCTTTCCGGCAAGTTCAATTAAAGGATACTGCCAGAAACTAAAATCCTTACTTTGTGACCAGGCACCTTCTTTAACCATATCGTTATGTTTTTGAACACTGTGACATATATTCAAAAGATGGGCAAAAACCATTTGCGCCACAGAATCAGTGCTGTAACCGGGTATATTGGTCACTGTGATATTACGACGCGATGCCGCCTCTATATCCACTACATTATATCCGGTCGCCAAAACCCCGATATATTCCAAAAGGGGAAGTTGTGATATTTCCTTTTCCCCCAAAATTACCTTGTTAGTCAGAACTGCTTCTGCACCGGCAGCACGATCTACCGTCAATTCAGGTGGTGTCCTATCATATACAACCACCTCTCCCATTTCCTCAAATCCTTTCCAACTAAGATCTCCGGGATTAAGAGTATAACCATCCAGGACTACAATCTTCAACTGGGGATCCTCCTTTTCTGTTGATTATAAAAAGTTTTCTATCTGTCCCAAGAGGATTCCTGCAAAATAGGGGAGTTTACTTTACTACCAAACAACGCAGTTATATTGAAAGTTTATTATAATTTAATAAATTATCAAGTCAACATTCCGAAACCTCAAATATAAATAATCAATTGTCCACTTCATTTTAAATATTGAAAAAGTATGGCATAATGTCCAAATCTTACATAAACGATATTTTCCCAAAGCAGGTAAATTTTAAAAAAAGTAGAAGTAACTAAGGCCAAATTTTTACACTTAATGGTTTATTTATTGGGGAGATGATTTGATTGAAAGCAGAACCGGTGATAAACGAGTGGCTGGGTCCGGGAGAAAAAGATGGGCAAATCATACCTATTAGTGCCGCAGAAAATGCCTTCCACCGTCAGGCAGCAAATAGCAAATTTTTTGGGGAATGGTGGTATTTCGATGCTCGCCTCAATGATGGACATGTGGTGGTAGGTTTTCTCCAAGCTTCGGAACTAATAACCCGAAAACCGGGGATTGAAATACACGTTTACAAACCCTCGGGAGAGAAAATTTCGGTAGTGAAAAAGTTTCCCTTCGAAGATTTCCAAGCTTCGGAAGAAAAATGCGATGTAAAAATAGGAGAAAACCGCTGTTACGTTGAATGGCCGGAAAAGGGAAGTCTTCCCACTCATCACTTGTTTATCGCTGAAAATGGCATGGAATTAAACCTCACTTTTGTAAACGAACTCCCCGGTTGGAAACCGGGGCACGGCTTCACCAGGTACGGAAACAGGGGGTATTTTAGCTGGTTGGTTCCTATTCCCCGCGCTCAAGTTAAGGGCACAGTTAAGTTTGAAGGAAAAACACTTCAGGCAAGAGGTATCGGATATCACGATCATAATGTTATTACTGCCGACGCCAGGCAAATCATTTCCCGTTGGTTATGGGGACGGCTGTATACAGAAGATTTTACCCTACTATACGCCTATGTAGAGACCCAAAAGAATTTCGGGCATGTTGCTTCTAAACCACTGATGCTGGCTTACAAAGATGAAATTATCTTAAGTTCGGGGGAAATGGAACTAAAGGAAGGCAATGCAATATTTCACCCAGCAGCCAACCGCACCTATCCAGCTTGGATAGAGATAGATATTACCGAACAAGTTTTCTTACGTTTGGAAGTCAAGCGGATTATTGACTGTCATGATTTTCTTGCTGATTTTAATCCTCTTATTATGAACTCTCTCACTAAGAAGTTGGTAAACCGGTTCATGCGTCCCGGCTGGTTCCGTTTTGAGTCCGATTTCCATCTGCGCATCCAGCATAAAGGCCAATACTTCGAAGAAAACGGCACTACACTGCACGAGATGGTTGCCCTCAAATAAAAGTAAAAGCTTGCCTTCTTCTAAATATTTTAATGAAACATATTATTACTTATATTTGAAGATAAGGCTCTAAGGAGATGGCGCCATCGGTAGCCAATTCAGTCCCAACGTGATCCTTACCTACATCAGCTCCGCTGTAAAAAAGCCCCTTTATGGGAGATACCGGGGAAGGCCTCAACTCTCCGACCTGATCGATGGTCTGAGCCACACCTACAGCATCACCGCAGATTCTCCCGGAAAAACTTGCAATATGGTTAGGAGTAGTTTCATCACAGAAAATAATATGCCTATTTATTCCCGGAAAGAACTCTGCAACCTGTGACTTCACTTTGTCCATCCACTTTCCCCAATCTACCTGACCGGGTACTTCCGGAGTTCCGCCTGAGATAACAAAAATCGCCTGTTTTCCTTTAGGAGCAATTGCGGGATCCAAACTCGATGCTGCCACATACATCCATGGCAACCTTTCCGGAAGTATCCCTCTGCTCATATCAGAGGTGATTTTTTCAAGGTTGTCGGGTATTTCGCCTCCCCATGGGTATTTAGTCACAGGTTTGTCAAGAGCATATTTAAGGCTGAATCCTTCATAAGAATATTTGAGATTTTTAATTCTTTCCACGTATTCAGCCTCAAACTTGTCCTCACCCACAAGATTAAGAACTGTTTCCCCTATACCTACACTGCTTATTACTATACTACTTTCAATAAAACGCCCGTTTATCATCACACCTCTGACTTCATTATTTTCCACGAGTATTTCATCAACAGCAGTATTTAACTTCAGGTGCGCGTTGAATTTTTTCGCCGCTTTTAAAAAAGAATGTGGAATCGCCGATACACCTTCCCCGTTGACCGGATATCCGAGTCCCTTTAATCCCGCCTTGGATATACTCGCCACCACACCTGCAGAAACCTCTTCCATGAGGGCACCCAGGCAAACTGTTGTAGTACCACCAAATATCAAGTGAAAATATTTATTGGTGAAATATCTATTAAGGAAGGTTTTGGCGTCAATGTGGTAAAGTTCTTCAATCTCCCGACCGGACATATTTAATGTTTTGGCGTTAAATTTGGCAAAGCTTACCCAATCATCGGGCTTAAATCGAAAATTAAATATTTCTTTGAGCATGACTAGAAGTAAAAAAGCACGCCTTTTATGGGGCGGTATAACCATTTTTTTGTCAGCAATAGAAACTTGCACGCCCCAATCTAAAGCGTATGAATATTTGGGAATTAAATCAGGGCAATCAACCATCCTAAGAAGTTTACCATGAGGTCCTCGATCACAGCGCAGCATCACATGCCCATGATCCATTTTAAAGCCTTGCTTTTCATATGTTGCCGTTCGCCCGCCGATGATACTGTTTTTTTCCAGTATAAGCGTTTTGTGCCCGTGATAAGCCGCAAGTGCACCTGCGGCAGCTCCACCACAGCCAGTACCAATTACTATAACATCATATTTATCTTCCATTTTCATGCCCTTTACATTTTAATATATTAGCAAATATTATTATGCCATTATTCTCCCTAAAATTTAATATGAACCTGTCTTTTATTACCTTTCTTCACTTACTATAAGAATTTTTTCCGGCATGTTTTTATAAAGTTAAAATTTAAAGAACGCGGCAGCTTTTGCATGGTCTCTACCAGCCACATTAAAGATTCCGCCTTAAATTCCAATTTTAATTCGCCATTACCCAAAGCATTCATAAAGGAATCGATCAATAGCCTGGGAGTGGGTTTTAATACCATTAGATAAGCACTCCTGGTATTTAAAAATGTAACCGAAATATCAGGATCCGGGACTAATTGTTCAATGCCTCTTTTGAGATAAATATTCCCATCTTCCAACATGTATTGCACCGCTTCTCTATTACCTTTAGTTTTAATTACAATGGTCATATTTCTGGAATTAAGCCTGTTTTTAAAGCTGTTATCCCTTTTGGAAGCGATGGACACGATTCCCTTTACCAGGTTGCCAAAACTTAAAAGGACTATATTAAACATCTCATAATTCCTCCACCGGTGTAATTAACTCATAACCTCTTGTACCCGTATTATTAGCAATAGAATAAGGATCAAGCATCCGCTGAATTTTAGTCATGTACTTGGAATATATCACCATATCTTTGGGACTTCCCGGAAGTGAGCCGTAAAAAAATCCAATACCCTTTTCAAGTGCAAGGGCTGCCCCTTTAATGCATGCTCCGGCGGGTTCTCCTTTTGGCTCCCACATATCCACCAGGCAGGCATGTTCTATATGCATATAATGGCCGTCTTCATCTATACAGGCATAACAATTATCCCGACCTTCATTAAGCATTTTATCCTGAGACGCATATTCTTCTTTAACATCAAGGGAAATCGGTAAGGCATGTTTGAACCCCTGATCAATCGTCTCATAAGAAAAGGGCACCGCTCCAGTATTAGATGATGTAGGCATATAAGCTGACTTGCCTATCCATATAGCCCTTACTGCATTCTGAATAGCTATTTCATATGATCTTTTGCCGAATATGGAAGTATCATAGATAACGCCATCTGTTTCGGCTACTATTTTTTCAAAAGCCTTGATTTTGTAATCTAGCTCTCTTTTACTTGCAGCATGGATAAAAAACGTCCAGTAACCATTGCCGAATTTCTCTTTAAATTCCCCTTTATCTTCCATTTCCAGATATTCTTCATTCGTAATAGACATGGCGCTAGTGAAAGCTCCTGCCGCCCACCTATTGTTGTAATCAATTATTTCAGATTCACCCAGCCGGGTAAGGGCATCCGCCTCATTATCATGGTCTCCCCATACCACGTAACGCAAGTAACTGTTAGGTACTTCCTCACTGTCGAAGAAAGGAGGTGTTCCACCGCACTTATAAGGCAGGCCATACCACGGATAAAGCTTAAGCGCCACTCTGGTGAAAACCCCGTTACCGCCCATATTTCCCGCCGAACCTCTCATCATACCTCGCAAGCTTGGTCCGGGCCCATCACCACATATCCAACCGGCTTTAGGCGTATTAAGTGAACCAAGCTTAAGTATTTCTCCCGAAGGGGTTATCCACTCAACAGCCAGTACATTGCGCTCTTGCATTGAAGTGCGGATTGAACTACCTCCTGTGCCCTGCATACTCGTTCCACTGGCAAGGTTTGAAGCATTCGGCCCGGCACCCACAAGATGAGGGTTTAGTCCGTGTTTCATGGTTTCTATCTGGGTTTCACCGGCAGTTACATATGATTCGGTAACGGCAAATGAATCTTTTACGTTTATGTGAAGCTTGTTCATCCGCCTCATATCAAGTATCACGCAATTGGGGCAAGTAGCCAACGCCGCTACCCACCAAGCAGTAGAATGAGCCTTAAACCTAAGCTGATACTTTGCGCAAATCCTCAAAATAGCCTGCACTTCTTCCACACTTCCGGGCAAAGTAACACACACCGGCCTGAATACCCATTGGGTCCCGATTCCACCCTGCCCCAATCCGTTCATATATGTGTAAGTTTCAATAATTCCCGGATCAATTGAAATATTATCTTCGCCCAAGGCTTCCACAAATTCGTTATATGCTTCTTCAGATAAAGTTTGGGTCATTTCATTCCCCCCCCATCGCCATATTAACAAGTTCTATAATGTCATATATTTTGATATTTTGCCCCGTATGTTCAATCGTATCTTTGAAATTTCTTTCACACCACGGACATGCTGTTACAAGAGCGCTTGCGCCTGTTGATAGCGCTTCTTCTATTCTTTCACCCGCCGAAAACATGGCAAAGTCTTCATAAGCTTCCAATACACCCGCCCCGGCCCCACAACACCAGCTGAAAACCCGGTTGCGCTCCATTTCCACAAGTTCAATTCCCGGTATGGACTGCAAAATCTCCCGCGGTGGTTCGTAGCATCCATTTAAACCCAATTTGATTGGTTTCTCGGGTACGGGGGTAAAAATATGCGGTTTGATACGTTTATATTCGCCTTCCCACTTAACCCCCGGCTCACCCCTTCTTCCCAGGTGGCACGGATCGTGATAAGTGATCCGCAAAGGGGTTTTCTCAGTGAACTTTATTCTGCCTTCATCCATTAAGCGGTAAATATATTCACTAATGTGCAGTATTTCAATATCAGGCATGTTTTCTATCAATGGATAATACTCTTTTAAAGTACCATTGCAATCCGCGCACATTACGACAATGGTAGAAGCATTTGAAGCTTTTACCCTGCTTATAAAATCATCCGCATAATTAATAAAAGTACCTTTATATCCCATTTCGTAAACGCGCCCACCACAGCAGGATTCATCTTTTCCGGCAATTCCTACGTCTACTCCGGCTTTTTCCAATATATTAATGGCCGCTCTCGCCACCGGCCAAAACTCTTCATCATATGATATACGGCAGCCTGCGTGGAA
>Ga0207421_10000224_pt1 | contig 71245 bp, 63 predicted proteins | sample SodLakKL_010_SED_4_FD_187542 | JGI IMG/M metagenome (GOLD analysis project Ga0207421, IMG submission 187542) | Alkaline sediment microbial communities from Lake Tanatar, Kulunda Steppe, Russia - 8KL_010_SED (SPAdes) (version 2) | ecosystem: Environmental > Aquatic > Non-marine Saline and...
GGGAGAAATAGTTGAGCTTACCAACGAGGAAGCTGCTGCGATTGAAGCGGCCAGCCGGGCCGCCGCCAACCGGATTTTTTGGTTGATTATTATCGTTGTCGCTGTCGGTGGTTTCCTGGCTTTATTTGGCGGCGTTACCATAAGCTCACTTATAGCCGGGGCTCTTCGCGACATAACTGACAAAGCCGTCACAATGGCTGACGGCGATTACGACGTCCACATTGATTCCTCTTATCTCGAACGCAGCGACGAAGTCGGTGACCTTGCCCAGGCTTTCCAGGATATGATCAATAACCCGGGCTCGAACGAACTGGTCGCCCAGGCTGAAGCAATTGCCGACGGCGACCTTTCAGCCGGCGTTCTCGATCAGCACATTAAAGGTGACCTGGGCGATTCCTTCCAGAAGGTTGTGTCGGCACAGCGCAAGCTTGCTGCCCAGGCCCACTCGATCGCCGATCTTGACCTTGCTGAAGACGTTCTCGACGAAAAAATCAAGGGCGATTTGGGCGAAGCTTTTCAAACCATGGCCGCCAACCTGGAAGAGTTTATTCTCCAGGTCCGCGAGGTTGTCGATACCGTCACCGGAGTTTCGAGTGAAGTCGATGCTGCTGCCAACGAACTCAACAAGGCCAGCCAGGAGCTCTCCTCGGGAGCCGAACAGCAGGCCTCATCGCTTGAGGAAACTTCCTCGGCAATTGAGGAGATTGCCTCTATTGTCGGCCAGAGTGCCTCTAATGCTGCCCGCAGCGAAGATGTTAGCGAAGAAGCCGCCGAAACCGCCGCCGAAGGCAAGGAGCAGATTGACGAAATGGCTGCTACTATGGCTAAAATTAACGAGGATAGTGAACAAATTTCCCGCGCTGTCGAAGTAATTGACGACATTGCCTTCCAGACTAACCTGCTCGCTCTCAACGCCGCCGTTGAAGCGGCTAACGCGGGGGAACACGGGGCCGGTTTTGCAGTTGTCGCCGACGAGGTCCGTCAGCTCGCCCAACGCAGCTCCGAAGCGGCTAAGGAAATCAGGGAGATTATTGAGGAAAGCTCTGAGCGCACTGAAGAAGGGACCCGTAAGGCCGAGCGCTCACGCGAAGTCCTGGACGAAATCAATGACAAGTTCCGCGAAGTTAACGGTCTGGTCGAAGAAGTGGCTGCCGCTTCCCAGGAACAGACTTCGGGGATCGAGGAGATCAACAGGGCAATCACCGAGCTGGAGACCGTCAACGAACAAACTACTGCAAACGCCGAGGAAACTGCTGCTTCCAGCGACGAACTGGCCTCGCAGTCTGGCAATCTCAAGCAGGCTGTTGACCGTCTGCGCCGGATTGCTGAACGCTTCACGGTCGAAGATGACAACACTGCTTCTTTCAGCTCTGACTCAGGCACCACCTCAACTTCTTCCGCAACTACTACCAGCCAATCTACAGCTTCCACCGATACAAGGGATACAAAGGCTGAAGCCGAGACCAACGATCTCGACTCGATAATGCCGCTTGAGGAGGACAACCCGGAATTTTGAAAAAAGAGAAACCGACCAGACAAGCTGTTCACGAGGAACCATTAGCTTGGATTCGCCAGCATGTCCACGAGGAATACGGGATTTATTTTCCCGAATCCAAGATCTATTCGCTCAAATCTAAACTCCAGCGCCGGGTGCGCAACCTTGAGCTGGAAGACGTGGCTGAATACGCCCGCCACCTCCGTGATAATCCGGACGAGGTCCCCTACTTCCTCGACGCTATTACTACCAACAAGACGAAGTTTTTTCGCGAACCCAAGCACTGGCACTTTATGGAGGAAGAACTTATACCCGCCTGGCGCGGTAAAAACGAAATTCGCATCTGGTCGGGCGCCTGCTCTTCCGGCGAAGAACCCTACACCATGGCCATCCTCCTGGAAGAAGCTCACCGCAACCACTCCACTTACCCCCGCTACCGGGTCCTGGCCTCAGATATCTCTGAGGAAGTCCTGCGTCGCGGCTCTCGTGGTATTTATCACAACCGCGACCTTCAACCGGTTAAAAAGTATAACTCGCAATTTGTCAGCCGTTATTTCGACCGGGATCCACAGGGTAACTTTCAGGTTAATCGTGATATTCGCCGTAAGGTATACTTCCGACAGTTTAATCTAACCTTTAAATCCAATCCGTTCAGCCGTAAGTTCGATTTGATCGTCCTTAAAAATGTTTTGATTTACTTTGATAATGAAATGATTCAAAATGTCATCGACAACAGCACTGAGCTACTTGCCGACAACGGACATCTGATAATAAGTCACACTGAGTCTCTTCATGAAATCGAGCACTCGCTGGGAAAAATTAGTCCCTCGATTTTTCAAAAGAGATAATCAGGACTCTGTATTACAAACTTACTCAAAAACAATTATTTTTATGTCCACCAAAAAATGGTAAAATGTTTTCTAACAGAAAAATTTTTCACTCTCATGGGAGGTAACTACTATGGCAGACGCTGCGGCTAGCGTTAAGCAAGACGACGACCGATCTTTTGAACATGAACTGGCTGGTAAATACCTTACTATTAAATTGAAAGACGAGTTTTACGGGGTCCCTATCCGGCCAATTGGAGATATAATTGAAATTCAGGAATACACTGAGGTCCCCCAGACCGCTGACTACGTCAAGGGAGTTATCAACCTCCGGGGCACCGTCATTCCGGTTATCGACCTGCGGAAAAAATTTGGCATGGAGGAGCGGGAATACGATAAGAAGACCTGTATCATTGTCGTCTCTCTCGACGAAATACAGACCGGCCTGATTGTTGACCGGGTGGAAGAAGTTCTCGAATTCGCAGACGAGGAGATCGACCCCGCCCCCTCAATGTCCAGCCAGGTCCAGGTTAAATTTATCGCCGGTATTGGCAAGAAAGAGGACGAAGTCTACATCCTGCTTGAGCTTGAAAAAATTCTTGCTGAAGAAGAAGTCGATGAACTCGTCGCCGCAGCAGAACAACACGAAGAGTAACTCCTCAGCAGATAAATTAGGAGATAATGCTTAATGGTAACTAAAGTTGGAATTGTTGACGACTCTGTTATTGCCCGTTCCGTATTGGAAGAGATTATTAACTCCGATCCGGAATTTGAAGTGGTCGGCAAGGCTGGAGATCCCTACAAAGCCCGCGAAATGATCTTTAAAAAGAAACCGGATGTCCTCACCCTGGACGTCGAAATGCCCCGGCTTGACGGGATTAGCTTCCTTAAGAGCCTCATGGAAAATTATCCACTTCCTGTTATCATGGTCTCCAGCCTGACTCAGAGTAATTCCAAAAAAGGGATAAGGGCACTTGAACTTGGCGCGGTCGATGTCGTCGGAAAACCGGCCGGCGACTCAAGAGATTCGATTAAGGCCCTCTCCGACGATTTGCTCCCCAAACTTCACGCTGCTGCGGAAGCTAATGTGAAACCGCTGAAGGTCGAAGAAAAAAGAGCTGAGAAAGAAAAAGAAGAAATTGACGTCTCGCTTCCCTCGACAGTCGATCTCATCGTTATCGGCTCCTCCACCGGCGGCACTAAAGCTCTTCGTGAAATTTTTGAATACATGAATCCAGATTTACCTCCTATTCTTATCTGCCAGCACATGCCCCCGCTCTTTACCACTCACTTTTCTAAAGGACTTGATGAAATTTCAAAACTAAAAGTGCGGGAAGCAAAAGAAAAAGATCGCGTTAGTTCCGGAGAAGTCCTGCTCGCCCCCGGCGACTACCACATGGTCGTTAGTGCCCGCGGCTCTTCCCGCGGCGTTCCTGTAGAGCTTAACCAGGAGGAGGAAATTAACTTCCAGCGGCCCGCCGTCGATCCGCTATTTGAAACCGCCGCCTCATACTTTAACAACAAATTACTGGGAATTGTCCTTACTGGAATGGGTAAGGATGGCCGCGACGGCGCCAAACACATTTCTGAAGCAGGCGGCACTGTCCTCTACCAGGACGAGGAGTCCTGCTCTGTCTTTGGGATGCCCAAGCAAGTGAAAGAAAATGTCCCCGACGCCCAGGAAGTCCGCCTCGCTGACATACCAAAACTACTGGACCGTCTTGTCTGACCTTCTAATTAAACTGCCTCTGTTGAAATCCTTTTTTCTACCTTAGCCCGAATAATGCACCACAGCATAACAACCGTGAATTATCCATCCGAAGGACATCCAGCTTTTTCCCAGTAAAGAGCTCGGTGGGTTAACCCCGCCCATTTGACAAATGGGCGGCCCTTTGGGCGGCCTATGCATGAACCCTATGCATAGGCCGGGTTAGCGAACAATTAATTTCTACTGCGTTTTAAATATCATACTTGTTTAGAGCGGGGCCATGACAAAACATTCCGGGTTCTATCGTTGCAGACAAACGACACAGAATCCATCTTGAATTTGACCTTGATCGGTCTTGCGCCTTTTCGCCCCATCGCTCGCTCGCCACTTCGAGCACTCCGGCCCCCGAGCCGGAATCCATCTTGAACTTGACCTTGATCGGTCAGGCTCCAAAAAGAGGAAATTAGGATATTAGGTGGTGAGGAGATTAGGCAAGGTCAAGTGCAGAGGAACACAAGTGCGGAAAACCGAAGACCGTAAAAATGGATTGCGGGTCGGGGCCCGCAATGACAACCTTTAGTTCAAAACCATAAACATAGATTGCGGATCATGTTCCGCACTGACGAGCGTTGTATGACGCCCGGGGGCGTCATACGTTTCCACAATTGCGCAACGACGCTATGCAGTTACTAAATATCCATAAACTTTAATTGGGCTACTTAAATAACTACCAAAATCTTTGAGTAGCCAATTGTCAGCAAGTTTCTCAATAAAGATAAGAAGTTTGATTTGCTATTCTAAATCTAAATTCTTTATTCGATCACGGAGTAGTTCGAACTCTTCCGGATTGTTGAAATGAATCAAGATCTGACCGCTTTTCCGGTCCTCCGTCTGTATTTCCACCGGTGCCCCAATAGATGCTTCTAACTCCGCCTCCAGTTCACGAAACTCTGGCTGAGGCCGGGGTTTTTCCTCTTCTGTCTCTTCCTCCGGCTCCTCTTCTTTTTCTTTAAGACGGCTTACTGTTTGTTCGACCTGGCGAACGCTTAAGCCTCTACTTTTAATTTTCTCCATTAACTTTACTGCTGACTCTTCATCCAATGAAGTCAAAGGACGGGCGTGACCGGCTGATATTTCCCCTTCCTGCAGTGCTTCCTGCACTTCCTCCGGCAGCTCCAGCAGTCGCAATCGATTCGCGACGGCACTGCGGCTCTTGCCGACCGCTTCTGCTAATTGCTGCTGCCCCCACTCCTGCTCGCCCATCAACCGTCTGTATGCCTCCGCTTCCTCAATCGGATTTAAATCCTCACGTTGAATATTTTCAACCAGCGACAGGGTCAGGGCCCGCTGGTCGCTGAGCTCCCGCACAATCACCGGCACCCTCTCCAGCCCCGCCTGCACGGCCGCCCGCCAGCGCCTCTCGCCGGCCACCAGCTCGTATACCTGGTCACTTTCGCTGAGCGGACGCACCAGCAGCGGCTCGATAACCCCCTGCTCTTCAATTGAAGCGACAAGCTCTTCCAGCTCCTGGCGGCCAAAATGCTGCCGGGGTTGATCGGGGTTGGGCTCCAGCAAATCAACCGGAACCTTTTTAAACTTACCATCAATTTCATCTTCTCCCGCTTCGGGGAGCAGTGCATCCAGCCCCCGACCGAGACCACTGTTACTCACGATAAATCACCTCTTCAGTAGCTCTTAGATATGATTTGCTCCCCCGTGAGAGCGGCGCATGCAATATCACCGGCTTACCATAACCGGGGGCTTCGCTTATTTTTACGTTCCTCGGGATGGACGTTTTTAACACTTGCCCGGAAAAGAATTTTTCGACCTCTTCGCGCACGTCCCGGGCTAGATTAGTCCGGCGGTCATACATGGTTAATAAAATGGCAAACAGTTTTAAGCGGGGATTCAACCGTTCCTGCACCCGCTCTATCGTTGAATATAACTGACTTAATCCCTCCAGTGCGTAATACTCAGCCTGCAGCGGAATCAGCACCTCATTAACCGCCGCAAAAGCATTCAACGTTAAGGGCCCCAGGGACGGCGGACAGTCTATTATTATTCTATCATATTCAGCTCTTATTTCTTCCAGCCCCTGCTTTAACTCCGTAAAATCACTGTTCGAGCGGGCCATATCAGCGCGCAAACTGTTCAAATCCGGACCGGACGGCAGCAGGGATAGACTATTGAGGCTTGTCTCAATAATTGCTTCTTCTACTGGTATTGCACCCGTCAGAAGTTCATAAGCGCCTCCCGACACTTCTTCAAACAAAGCGGTTATACCACTGGTGGTATTGCCTTGCGGATCAAGATCAACTAACAATGTCCGATAATCGGCAAAGGCAAACCCCGCCGCCAGGTTGATTGCACTCGTTGTCTTCCCTACTCCCCCCTTCTGCATTGCAATTGCATAATTTTTACTCATTCCGATTATCCACCCTTGCTGACATTATTATCCCCGCTTAACCTCTGACTTCCGATCCGGCCTATATCACTTGATCTTGCTGGCCCACCAAAATGTTTCACGTGAAACATCCGACACTATAACAATCAAACACCGAATAACTTAGCCCGGCCTATGCATGAACCCTATGCATAGGACGGGTTAAATAAGTGTGGTTCACACAGAATCATAATTATGAGATCTGGGTTTGATGTAAAAAAACATACTATCAACATATTTTACTGCCGATTAATCGGTTTCGACTCTGGCGACCAGAAACTGCTGAATTATATTTTTAAACCTTACCTCTTCTCTGCTAATTTTTCTTTTTTTAGATTCTACATCAGCCTCTGGCTTATCGCCAGACCATTTTATAACCGGATCAACAGTTGGCGGCAGCAGCTCGAGCAGCTCAGCCATTCCCAGCGCAGCCCGGGAAACTGCCTGGCCGGACGGCAGTTCGGTAAAATCAACTTCTTCAAGCGGCCGGTTAATAATTTCTAAGTTTACAGACTCAAACTTACTGGCCAGCCAGCCGGCAAACGAACAGGCTTTCCGGTGAGGCTCAATCAGTATAACCCGGCCGCCCCGACGTTTCAAGGCCAGCGGCAGCGAGGGTATCCCCACACCGCCGCCAATATCATAGATAGTTTCAGCTTGCTTGAGCAGCGGTAGAGCCAGCAGACTGCGGCAGATTAATTTTTCCATGATCACATCCGGATCCGTCAATCCCACCTGGGCAAACTGCCTGCCAATCCGGGCCAGCAGCAGACTCAACCGTTGCAGATCAGGATCCCCGGGGTCAAATCCTTCCAGCTCCATAAGTTAACATCACTTCCAATCTGTCTATTGCGAACTATAACCGGCAGCAGCCAGATTACTCAACTCGTTTTCCTTATACGACAGCAGGGCTCACACGCAGTTAGGGCAATACAACCCACAATAATCAAAATATTATTAAGTCCACTCCAAAAAGTCCGCCAGGTCGTTACTTGACCCGCCAAATCCATACTACCCGGCCTATGCACGAAAACTTCATTTACGAACATAATCCGGGCTAAATGAGGCTGTGGATTGGTTTTTGGCATAAACCGTCTGCAAGGCAGCAGCGAGCCGCCAACATAGTTGGCGGCTCACCTACTAACTAATCCGCCACTTGTAACGTCTCACGATAATTCCATGTGATTTATCGAATTACAAACGGGAAAACAATCCTCTCAAAATCAAAAACATATTGGACAGGATAAAATTCTGATTTGCTGGATTTAAAACCACTTCAACGTCAATTAAGGGGTTTGGATTCACGGGCTTAATTCGAAAGGTTCACCGGAATAAATTCGAGACGTTACAGCCACTGTTATGCAAATGTTTTATTTAAGCCCCTATCTCTGAATAGCCTGTCATAATCTGTGGCTATCTGTGTTTATCCGTGTCCCCTGGCTCAATGTCTGATGTGAACTGTTCTGACTAACTACCGCTCCCTTTTAAATGGGCCATGATTATCTGAACGTCGGTCGGCTTGATCCCGGGAATACGCTCCGCCTGACCAACCGTATCCGGACGGACCCGGCTTAATTTTTCAATAGATTCGTTACTCAACTCAGAGAGCTTATCATAAGAAAAACCCGTTGGTATCTTTTTTTCTTCCAACCGCCGCTGCTTCTGCACCTGCCGCTGCTGACGCTTGATATAACCTTCATACTTAATTTCAACCCCCAGGTGCTCCAGAACTCTCTGGTTCAGATCAAGCTCAATTAAGCCCGCCTCCTGCAGCTTCTGTACATCTACCTCGGGCCGTTTCAGAAGCTCCGACAGCGCTTTGCCCTCGTCAAGGTCGAGCTGCTCGTTAATTGCCTTCGACAACTTTTTTTCTGCCTCTGAACCGGGGGATACTCTCTTTTTGTCGAGCTGATCGGCCCGTTCATCCCGCTGCGCTTGCTCGCGCTCAAAAGCCTTGATTGTTTCACGTGAAACAAGTCCCCGGGCAGCGGCCCGCGGCAAAAGCCTGTAGTGGGCGTTGTCATAGCGGAGCTGCAGCCTGTGCTCAGCTCGGCTGGTAAACATGCGATACGGTTCGTTTGTTCCTTTTGTGACCAGGTCATCTATTAAAACGCCTATATAGGCCTCTGTCCGCTGGAGCACGAAATCTTCTTCTCCCTTACTCCGGGCTGCTGCATTTACTCCTGCGACCAGTCCCTGGCCAGCGGCCTCCTCGTAACCGGTTGTGCCATTAATTTGGCCGGCTAAAAAGAGACCGTCAATATCTTGCGTCTCTAACGTCGCGTGCAGTTGCGTCGGCTGAATGTAGTCGTATTCAATCGCATAGCCCCAGCGGGTAATAAAAGCCTCTTCCAGTCCATCAATGCTGCGGATTAAATCAACCTGGACGTCAACCGGCAGCGAGGTCGGCATCCCGTTTGCGTAGATTTCTTTCGTCTGCAGCCCTTCCGGTTCGAGGAAAATGTTATGTGAATCTCGATCAGGAAAGCGGACAATCTTATCTTCAATCGAGGGACAGTAGCGAACACCATGGCCTTCGATCTCCTCAGTCCCATAGAGAGGTGAGCGGTCTAAACCGGAACGAATAATATCATGAGTGCGAGGGTTTGTCTCCGTCAACCAGCAGGGACGTTGATTACGCCGCTGGCTTTGCCTGTAATAACTGAAAAAAGGCGGGGGGACGTCGCCACTCTGTTCTCGCAGTCGGTTGAGATCAACAGTCCGCCCGTCCAGACGGGGTGGGGTGCCAGTCTTCAGCCGCGCAGTTTTAAAACCAAACTCCTTCAAGCGTTCGGCCAGCCGGCTACTGGCCGGCTCACCGCGACGACCGCCCGGATAATTCTGCAGACCGATAAATATTTTACCGTTCAGAAAAGTACCGGTGGCCAGAACCACGGAATCAGCCCGGTATTCAACACCCGAGACCGTCTTGACGCCAGTAATAGTGTCGTTTTTTACAAATAAATCAATCACACGGTCTTCGCTAACGCTCAGGTGATCGATATTTTCTACTTTTTGCTGTATACAACGCTGATATAATTTACGATCACACTGGGCTCGTGGCGATTGGACAGCAGCACCTTTACTTTTATTCAACATTTTAAATTGTATACCAGTTTTTTCGGTCGCAGCACCCATTAACCCGCCAAGGGCATCGATTTCCAGTACAATTTGACCTTTGGACAACCCGCCAACGGCAGGATTACAGGACATTTTACCGAGGGCGGAGTAATCATCAGTCAGTAGTATTGTCTCTACCCCGTTGCGAGCAGCAGCAGCCGCTGCCTCAACTCCGGCGTGACCGCCGCCAACAACGACAACATCATAATCTTCAACTTGCACACCATTACCTCCGATTGTAATTGAGTTAATTGTCAGTGTTGCTGTCTGTTTTTGATTAAAGTTTTCACTTTGGTGTTAAACTAACGAAGCAGTAAAAGCAATTGGTAACTGTTTAGCGCCTCCCTTAATCCCCTCTCCCCACTGGGGGAGAGGGTTAGGGAGAGGTGGTAAACTGGATTAATTAACCCCCCTCTTTTGTATTTTCTCCCCCACTGGGGGAGAAAAGATGGGGGCGCTAAACGAGTACCACTTAAAAAATAAGCAGATTAAAACAAGCGGTTGTTCATATTTTTCTTATAGGCTTCAACGCCGGGCTGGTCAAAAGGATTCACGCCTAAAGTTAGCGCACTCAGCGCGCAGGAGAACATAAAAAAGTAGAGCAGGGCGCCCAAGTTATGAGGATCCAGCTTCTGCAGTTTGATATCAATTACGGACACACCCCCCTCAAGGTGAGCGGCGCGGGTGCCGGCTTCAGCCTGCCGATTTATATCAGCGAAGGAGCGGCCGGCCAGCGTCTCAAGGCCGTCCTCATCTTCTCCCGTCGCCGGCACCTGCAGCGGTTGTTTGGGCTCTTTTACGCTAAGCAGTGTCTCCAGCAGATGACGCGGCCCGTCCTGGATGTATTGGCCGAGCGAGTGTAGATCGGTGGTAAAATCAACCGTCGCCGGATAAAGCCCCTTGCCCTCTTTGCCCTCACTTTCGCCAAAAAGCTGCTGCCACCAGGCACCGACGCGGCTGAACTCCGGAAAAAAACTGGCGAACAGCTCTACTCGGCCACCATCACTGTAAAATTGGTTGCGGGCCGCGGCATAACGGACCGGCAGGCGGGCGGCTTCAAAATCTTTACGGTATTTTTCAGCCAGTTCCGCCGCGCCCGCCAGGAAATCACGGATATCTATCCCGGCCACCGCGATGGGCAGCAGGCCGACCGGAGTGAAGACGGAAAAGCGGCCGCCTACATCCTCAGGAATAACAAATTTTTCGTAACCCTTCTCGGCCGCCGCTGAGGCCAGGGCGCCGCTGTCCTGCGAGGTGGTGACAGTTATCCGCCGGCTGGCCTCGCGGGAACCATATTTGTCCTCAAGAGCCTGACGCAACAGTCGAAAAGCAAGCGCCGTCTCTGTCGTCGTTCCCGACTTGGAAATTACATTGATATGGGTATCTTTTTGCTCCATAGACTCCAGCAGCGCAGCGTGGTAAGTGCCAGAGATGTTCTGGCCCGCCCAGACTATTTCGGGCTTATTATCTTTCAATTCACCGTATGGGCGCAGAGCCTCAATCACGGCGCGAGCGCCAAGGTAAGAACCACCTATACCGGTTGAAACGTACAGTTCAGCTTCTTCCCTGATTTTTTTTGCCCGGCCCTCAATTCGCTCCAGAAGCTGCGACTCCACCTCCAGCGGCCAGTCGAGCCAGCCCAAGTAATCATTACCGGGCACTTGACTGGCTAGTAAATTTTCATAGTTGCTCTGCACCTGCTTCATTATCTCGGACGATATTTCCTGATCCCCGGGCCACTGAAGCGAAAATTCCAAGCCACTCTTTTTTGCTGGCATAATTTGCCTCCTGTTTAATATAATCGTAGAAGTTAGTTTTCAGTTACCAGTTTCCAGTTCCAAGTTAAAACCAAACCCCAAAAACAGTAAACCTTGTTGCGGGTTAAAACCTAACCCGAATTATTCACGACAGCACCACTGACGTGAATAATTCGCCCGCAGGGGCGCACCGAGCACTCAAAGCGTTGAGTGCTCCGGGGCGCGGTTAACCCAGCTGTCAAGCTGAGGTAAGCTGTTATCTTAAAACACTCTGTAAACTTGAGGTTGATATTAAAATTCTATTTATTTGTAGATTCAAGCTTGCCGGCTGTCCCGTAGGGACGAATTATGCATGAAATTGAAAGTTTCATGCATAATTCGGGCTAAAACTAAAAACTACTAACTGGAAACCAAGGACGTTAAACTTGCACTATTCGAGTTAACCGAGATCCTGCTTTTGAAACAGGCTAAGGATATCATTTTACCGCCATTAATTCCACCGGACGCATCAAATATGCTGGGACGCTTTGCCGGTGGTCTGGCCGTCTTTCAGATAGAAAGCATTTAACACGCCGTTCAAAATCTTTGGGACACAGGGAAGAAGTTTGAAGTTTCAAGTTTAAAATCAAGTTATGGAATAGAAACAGATTAGATCGGATTAAGTTCGGATTTTAGATCAGGCTGTTGTGTTCAGCTTCTGTTTCAGGTTGCTGTTGCGGTGGCGGGCTTTTTTACGGTTGACCGCCATGCCCAGAGCTTTCTTTGAGCCCACCAGAACGGCCACCTCGCTGGCGCGCGTGAGCGCTGTGTAAAGTAAGTTTCTTTCCAGCATTACGTAGTGCTGGGTGAGCAGAGGGATAATAACACCGGGAAACTCGCCGCCCTGGCTCTTGTGGATGGTGACGGCGTAAGCCAGAGTAAGTTCATCAAGCTCATCAACGCTGTAACTGAAACGCTTGTCCTCACCAAAACTAACCCCAACTTCTTTATGTTTATCGCTAACCTTGACCACCCGGCCGACATCACCGTTGAAGACAAACTTGTCGTAGTTGTTCTGAAGCTGCATCACCCGGTCGCCATCGCGCAGGCCGGGCTGGCCGGTAAAATCAGCACTGGAGCCGGGATTAAGCTCAGCCTGCAACTCGGCGTTCAGCCGATCGACACCGCACTCGCCCCGGTAGAGCGGCGCGACTACCTGCAAATCTTCAAAAGGATTAAACCCGTAGTGATCGGGGAGACGGCGGGCAACAAGATCGACCACTGTCTGGCGGGCCTGGACGGGGTCGGAACGTTCAAGAAAGAAAAAATCACCATCGGGGTCGTTCTGCAGCCGGGGCATCTCGCCTCTGTTAACGCGGTGGGCGTTGAGAACGATCAGACTCCGGCGGGCCTGACGGTAGATCTCTTCGAGTTCAACCGTGGGTATTTCCGGCGACGCTATCAGGTCGGCAAGCACGTTGCCCGGACCGACGGGAGGAAGCTGGTCGGCGTCGCCAACCATTACCAGCCGGGTGCCCGGCTCCAGCGCCCGCAGCAGCCGGTCCATAAGCTGCAGGTCAACCATACTAAGCTCATCGACGATAAGCACGTCGGTCTCCAGCGGATTGTTTTCATCACGACCAAACTCAGCCGGTGGTTTATAATCGAGCAAGCGGTGAATAGTGGAAGCGGAGTGACCAGTAGCTTCGGCGAGCCGCTGGGCGGCGCGGCCGGTTGGCGCGGCCAGCTCAACCTCGAAATCAAGCTCGTCGAGCAGGTCAAGCATACCGATGACGGAGGTCGTCTTACCGGTCCCCGGACCGCCGGTGAGAACAAGCAGGGGCTCCCGGAGCACATCTTTGATCGCCCGGCGCTGACAGCGGTTATAGTGGAAATCACGCCGCTCCTGAAGCGACTCAAGCAGGCGCTCCAGTTCCTCCGCTGCCGGTAAGGGACGATTATCCAGGTCAACAGCAAGCAATTCTTTTAAATTACGGGCGAGACGTTCTTCCGCTTGGTGCAGGTAGGGAAGGTAGAAAAACTCCGTCTCAGCCTTGGACTCGCAGACGAGCCAGTTCTTGTCGACCATGCGCTCAAGAGCCGCCTCGATGGCGGCGGGCTGGGCGGTCAACATTTCGCCGGCCGCCTCGACAAGTGCCTGGCGCTCGAGGTAGACGTGCCCCTCTTCGGAAGCCTGGCGCAGGGCTTCCTCAAGCGCTGCTTCGAGCCGGGGGGCGGCGTCTTCTTCAAGCCCCAGCTTGCGGGCCACCCGGTCGGCTGTCTTGAATCCAAAACCCTCTACCTCGCGGCAGAGACGGTAGGGGTTTTCCTCAAGAATACGGCGCGAGTCACGTCCATATACCTCGTTAATTTTTAAGGCCTTAGCGGTTGAGATGCCGTGTTTCTTAAGGAAGAGCATCGTCTCCCGGTCATGCCTCTGCTCCTCCCAGTCCTCCTTGATCTGCTCCAGTTTTGACTCGCCAATACCGGGAATCTGTTTTAATTTCTCGATTTCCTCGTCCATTACTTGGATCGTTTTCTTGCCAAATTTTTCGACAATTTTCTCGGCTGTCTTCGGGCCAACGCCGGTCAATAGGTCCGAGGCCAGGTATCTTTGCAGTCCCTCGGTGGTCTCCGGTCGGGAGACGACGGCCGAGGTGGCGCGCAACTGGTAACCAAATTTTTCATGTTTCTGCCAGTGGCCCTCTAATTCCAACTCCGCGCCGGGCGCGACTTCGGGAAGTTCACCGGCCACGGTTATCTCGCTATCGTCGCGCTGACGTTTTACGCTGATTATCTTAAAAGCGCTGTCAGGGGCCTCGTATATTACCTTTTTTACGCGACCAACAAGCCGAACATCAGCAGTCATGAGGGATCACTTGGACTTTCGTTATACGTGGAGCACGGATTATTGAGATTTTCTATAAAGACCATTCTTTTCGCCCGAGCCCCTGGAAAGCCCGATGGGGCGGTGGGGCGAAAGGGCGATGGGGCGCAAGACCGTAAATCAAGGTCAAACGCGAGTTTCCCCTCACCTGTGTCCTCTCCCTCGGAGGCGAGAGGAATCAGTCAAGAGCAAGGGCGATGAGACGCTAAACCGTAAATCAAGGTCAAGGTCAAGATGGATTGCGGGTCACAGGCCGGAATGACGTCAAGTTCAAGGGCTGACCTTGACTTGCAATCTATCCCCCCCTTTGTCTTTCCTCCCGTCAAGGGGGAACGGGAAGATGGATTCCGGCGGGGGGAGAAAATATGCAGCTTGAGCAGTGGTAAAACAATTTTACGTGATAACGAAATGCTCAGGGTGATAGCTTATTACTTTTTTAAATATTTGACAAGCTCCCCGGCAAGTATTATACTTATGACGAAGATAAACTCAAATATCACTGTGAGTGGGCATAAGGCTTGTTTTAAGCTGCCAGTAATGCTATATTAACTAAGTTACAAAAATGCACCACTGTAAAATAATCTGGTAGGGAGTCAGGTGATACTTATGCCCACCTGGAAAGAAAAGTTTACGTTTATTTTTGTCCCGCACTCGAGCAGCCAGAAAACCTTTTCCATTTCCTTCAAGTGGCTCACCGCTGTGTCCATTTTGGCTTTTCTCTTAATTGCCGGAGGAATTACAATATTTTTAGCCAGCATCGGTGTTTTAAGCAATCCTTACCGGGTAAGCCGTCAATTCAGCGAATACGAAGAGAAGCTGGTCCGCCTGGAGGAAAAAAACGATGAAATGCAAAGACAGCAGAGATATATAGAGGCGCTGCAAAAAAATATAGAGCAAATTGATCAGCGACAGCAGAGCCTGGCCAAGCTCACGGGACTGGATTTTCTACAGGAAGAGATAAGTAAGTTTGACAGCGAAGATTCATCAGAAATAAAACAACTCAGTTCACACATTCAAGAGGCGAGCGAACAGTCCGAACAATTGAAGGAAATAGAAGAATTTGTAAAAAACCGCTCCTACATAATCCAGAACACACCAATGATGTGGCCGACCCAGGGCTGGATATCCTCGGGTTACGGTTACCGCCAGGACCCGATGGGGGGACGCGGGCGCTCATTTCACGATGGAGTAGACATCGCCGCTTATTCGGGAACTCCCGTCTGGGCGACGGCTAACGGCGAAGTTTCATTTTCCGGCCGACGTACCGGTTACGGTGAAACAGTTATGATTGATCATGAGTTTGGTTATGAAACATTATACGCTCACCTGCAAAAACGTCACGTAACTGCCGGGGAAGAGGTTAAAAAAGGCGATTTAATAGGCTACGTCGGTCGCACAGGTAGAGCGACGGGAAGCCACCTGCATTACGAAATAAGAGTGAACGACGAAACACTCGATCCCGAGCCTTACATGGTTGAAAACAAACGAGATTTTTAGGAGGTTTATGATGTTAGGAATTGAATTTGAAAGTGATGAATCAGTAGAGACTATCATTGGCCCGGAAACCAGTTTTAAGGGAAACTTCGACTCAGAAGATTCAGTAAGAATAGAAGGTGAGTTTAGAGGCACAATTGACTGCCGACAGACCCTTATAATAGGACCGGAGGCTGACATAAATGCCGACATCATCACTGAACGTGCTATCATCGGTGGAAGGGTGGAGGGCAATATTGTCGCTCACGACAAAATTGAGATAAGAAACACCGGTGAAATATTTGGCGATCTGACGGCGCCTGTTTTACAAATTGAAAAGGGTGTTGTGCTCGAGGGAAGCTGTACTATCAACACGGGAGGAAAAGAAGCGGATAAAAAGGTCACGTCAATCAAGGACAAATTAGGCGGAACTAATAAGTAGGTACACCTACCTAAAACCGTAATCGGTAATCAGTATAGTTCGGTAATCGGTAAGAGCGGAAGTGCGGGAAATCTGTGATTGCGAAAAGTCAAGTGCGGGAAACCAAGGAAGACCGTAAAGATGGATTGCGGACCGGAGTCCACAATGACGTCAAGATCAAGTTCAAGATGGATTGTGGTGCAAGTCCGCAGCAAGTCCACAATGACGACCGTCAGAGGCAATCTGGGATAGCAGTGGTAATCATAAGAAAAAAAATGGTGCGGGGAGGGGATGGGTCCTCCCCGCACCGGGAGCTCATGGCCACATTTACAATAGATTTAGGTTAGTAACTGGACAATTTCTATTCAAACTGGTTTTTACCAGTCCTCTTCCCAGTCATCGTCCCAATCGTCATCCCAGTCATCATCCCAATCGTCGTCCGTTTCCCAGTCAGTCTCGGGATCTTCCTCGAGCGCAGGATCATCAAACTCGGGATCCGGTTCAGGGGCCGGTTCGTAGTGGGCGGGAGCTTCAAGCTCCTGTTTTTGTTCTTCAAGCTCCTGAACTCGTTGCTCGGCGAGTTCAAGCACCAGCTCCGACAGAGAGTCGACTTTTTCATCCGTATCCTCGGCCTCGTCAAGAGCAGTCATTTTTTCTTCAATCGCCTCAAGTTGCTCGGCATATTCGTCGACAACCGGATCTTCCGGTTCCTCAACCGGTTCTTCCTCTAGAGCGGGGTCCTCTACTGGTTCTTCCTCAATTGGGACCGGTTCCTCATCCCAGGCGATAACCTCGGATACAGGCCCACCAGCAGAAATCAACACGCCGAAAGCCAACACAGAGCTAACTACTAAAACAATTAAATAACGTAACTTCACTGCACAACACCTCCAAAAAAATTATGATTTAAAAGGGTCTATTGATTATTTTGCTGAGCTGCCGGTTGATCGTCCGCGGGCACCTGGTTCTGTTCGGCGACACCGTTTTCGACGACCAGCTCATCACTATGGTAACCCTCCAGTAGCTGGGTTTCAGCCATTGAGCCGGTTGGCGAAACAGAAAAGGTACTGGTTATTGAATTTTCATAGAGGCTTTGCCCGGGTGACGGCTGTTCCGGGCTCATGACCAGCCCCACAGCAGCTCCAACAGCCAGGCCAAAGATAATTACGGCAGCTGCGGCACGTCGAAAACTACGATGCCAGCGGTGGATGCGCTGACGCACGCGGGCTACTGTCTCTTTCTCAAAATCCGAGCGGAGCGACGGCACTGGAAGTTTGTCCAAAAACTTAATTAGCCGCTTACGGGTCTCAAAAAGCTCGGAACAGTCTGAACATTGATCAAGATGATCCTGCAAACGTGCAATCTTTTCCTGATTCAATTCCCCGTCCAGATAGCTGAACATTATTTCACGAGCTTGTCTACAATTCATTTTAAACGACCTCCTATTATTCATAAACGGAAACCGGTCTAAAAACCCCCGGAACAAGATGACTGTGACGAAAATTAATCCGGGGGGGAAGCCGGTGTTATCCGTTTAAATGTACCCATGCGTATTATAGAATTAATAGCAGTCTTTGAAAATTAATAATTACTCGTCTATCCCCTCTCCCTCGGAGGGCGAGGGTTAGGGTGAAGGGGAGACGGTCTTAAAAAAACATTTTTCACCCCCCTTTGTGTTTCCCCCGTCAAGGGGGGAAAGATAAGGTGAATAGTTTTGAAAATTAATTGTTTAGAAGTTAATTCTATCACACTATATGCGGAGGCGTTTTATTATGTTTAAGTTCAAAGAAATTAGTTTACTGATTCTCATTATTACATTCGCGGTAGGAGCTATATACTCTCCGGCGACAGCCAACGTAGTCCTGAGAGTAAATGACGAAGAACTTACCGAAGATGAATACGAACAAATAATGGAGATGCAGATGCAGCAGATGGAGATGCAGATGCAACAGGTCCCCGAAGAACAGCGAGATGTAATGGAACAACAGATGCGCCAAGAACTGCAGGAGCAACTGGTCCAGGAGCTGGCCCTGGTCGACGACGCTAAACAGAGCGGCATAGAAGTAACCGACGAAGACATCGAAGAATTTTTGGCCCAACAACCGGGAGCGGCAGACCTGGAAATGATTGCTGAACAACACGGAATGAGCGAAGAAGAGGTTCGCGAGCAACTCAAAGATAATATCCTCATTGAAACATATATTGATGAGGAGATAGATGATATTGATATTTCCGAGGCAGAGAAGCGGGAGTTTTACGAACAAAACCAACACCAGTTTACCGAACCTGAGCAGGTTGAGGCTCGCCACATACTTCTTGACGTCGAAGAAAGAGGCGAAGCCGAGGCTCGGGAACTTGGCGAAGAGCTTCGAACTCAACTTGAAGACGGCGCAGACTTCTGTGAGCTGGCGGCCGAATACTCGGATGGTCCGACCGCTGACGACTGCGGTGAACTTGGTTTTTTCAGCCGGGAGGAAATGGTCCCCGAATTTTCGGAAGCTGCTTTTGACCTTGCAGTGGGAGAATTCTCTGAGCCCGTGCAATCAGATTTTGGCTTCCACGTGATCGAAAAGCTGGACCATCAAGAGGAAGGGGATGCAAGTTTTGAAGACGTCCGCGCAGATATTGAGGCACAGCTTGAAATGGAGCAGGAACAACAGCAAGTCCAGCAGCACGTGATGCAACTGGTTGAAGAAGCTGAAATTGAGCGAAACTTTCCGGACGAAGTCGAAGAAGACGAAGCCCAGCCGATGATGCCCGAACAGCAACCTATCGAACCGCAACCTGCACCGTAGTCTTGCGAGGGGGTGAGGGGGCGATGGGGCGAAAGTTCGGGGGAATCAAGAGCGAGAGCGAAGATCAAGATCAAAAACCATGAAAGACCAATCAAGATGGATTGCGGGTCAAGCCCGCAATGACGTTCGGGAGATCAAGTTCAAGAACGGGGACGCAAAGTTGTAAAGGCGTGAGCAATGAGCGATAGCGAGATTGTTCGAGATATTTCGCCACGCTTACCTTCCAGTTTTTAATTAATTAGCTATAATTTATATGAAGAATATACCCGGCGTGCCGGGCGGGGAGTTAGCGGTTCCCTGAATCCGAAAGCCGCTTGATGCGGAGCCGACCGTCGGGGAGAGGATAGCGTCACTCGGAACCGCCAGGTCCGAGCGCGTTGACTGTCGAGCCCTGCAGATCAGAGTGCTTCGAACCCCGTCAGGCCCGGGAGGGAGCAGCGGTAAGGAGTTACTGTGATGTTGCAGGGGGTCTTGGCCCGAGCGCAAGGACATGGTATGGAGCGAAGTGCTCGCTGTTCGACCCCCGGCTGCACGCCGGATTATTTTTAGCGATAGGGCGACAAGGCGAGAAGCGACGGGGCGAAGAGCGAAGGAGCGAAAAGGCGGAAGTTCCGGAACCGGGTTGGGTAACTTCAACACCGGATAGACAATAGAGGCTTAAAAGAGACGGAGGTTCACAAATGACGTATCGTGTGCTGGCGCGAAAATACAGGCCCAAGATTTTTGACGAAGTAATCGGACAGGACCACATCACACGGACTCTCCGTCGTTCTCTGGAAAACGACCGCGTTGGACACGCCTACATCTTCAGTGGTCCCCGGGGCATAGGTAAGACAACCACAGCTCGACTTCTTGCCAAAGCCATCAACTGCGAGGAAAAGAATGACGTCGAGCCCTGCAACGCATGCACCTCCTGCCGTCAGATTAGTGAGGACCGCGACGTCGACGTAATAGAAATTGACGGTGCCTCAAACAACAGCGTCGACCAGATAAGAACCCTGCGTGAAAACGTCCAGTATTCTCCAGCTCACAGTGAAATAAAGGTTTATATTATTGACGAGGTACACATGCTCTCCCGCTCCGCCTTCAATGCCCTGCTGAAAACACTGGAGGAACCGCCCGACCACGTGATGTTTATCTTTGCCACCACTGAAATTGATAAGGTCCCCGACACCATATTGAGCCGCTGTCAGCGCTTTGACTTTCGCCTTATTCCGCAGAAACTTATCGCTGAAGCACTACAAGAAATTTGTGAACAGGAAGATATAGCGGCTGAGGAGGAGGCTCTATACCTGATTGCTAAATTTGCAGCGGGAAGTCTTCGGGACGCCCAGAGCATTCTCGATCAGATGATTAATTTTACCGCCGCCGGGGAGAAAAAAATTACTCAGGAACTGGTCAGTGAAACCTGGGGACTGGCCCCTTACGACAAGTTGATAGAGATAATTGAGGCGCTACAAGAAAAAAGGCAGGACGACGTTATTGAATTTATCCACGAGCACGTAGAGGCGGGCCACGACCTGATGGCTTTGATTTCCGATCTGGCCGAGATGTTTCGCAACTGTCTGCTTGTAAAAGAAACCCGCGACGGCGACCGCTACCTAGGGCGATCCGTGCCCGAGGAAATTATTCCTAAATTAAAAAACTGTGCCAAAAATTTCTCAGAATTAGAGCTCTCCTGGTGTTTTGAGCAGCTACTCGACCTGCACAGCAAGCTACGTCAGTTCAGTCGCTTTCAGCTCGAACTGACAGAGGTTACCCTGATTAAAATGAGTCGTGGGCGACCAAAATACAGCCTGGGCGAAATCACTGCTAAGCTGGAAGAAATGGAGCAGCGCCCAGATGACGGACAGGCTAAAATCAAGTCGAGTGAGAACAAGCAAAAAGAATCTAAAAGTCCAACCGAAGTAAAGACTCAGAAGCAACAAAAAAAACGACCTGAACAACCGAAGAAAAAGAGGGTCCAGACAGAAAAACAAGAGAAGACTAAGCCAACAACCCAAGAAAAATCAGCGAGCGAGAAGAAGCAGGCAAAAAAAGAGGCAGGCAGCGACATAATAAAGCAGTGGGAAGATATACTGGAAGCGATTCCAAACCCGGCACAAGCCTATCTACGCAACAGCAGAAAACTGCGAATGAATGATGGCGAGCTGGAAATACTTTTCGATCCAGACTGGGAGAATCACGTCAAGCAGTTGCGCAAAGAAAAGAGCATGAATAGCATAAAAGAGGCGATAGAGGAGGTTACAGGCGAGCAGAAAGAAATAAATATAGTGGTCAGCGGAGAAAAGAAAGCTGATAAAAAAATAGAAGAAAAAAAAGAAGTTTCTGCTAAAAAAGCCAAAGAGGAGCCACGCCTGGTCTCACAGGCACGTGAAATATTCGAAGTTGATAAAGTTGAAAAAATTGAATCTTAACTTGACTTATACGGAAGGAGAGTATTACGATGGATATGCAACAGCTTCTCAAGCAGGCACAGGGCATGCAAAAAAAGTTTCAGGAGGCACAGGAGCAGCTTAAAGACGAACAGTTTTCCGGGCAGGCCGGCGGAGGAATGGTCGAGGCGACAGTTAACGGCCAGGGAGATCTTGAAGAAATTGATATTAAACCCGAGGTTGTCGATCCCGAGGATGTAGAAATACTCGAGGATATGATACTGAGTGCTATCCAGACAGCGACTGAGAAAGCGAACCAGAAACAGGAAGAAATATTAGGAGGCATGGCTCCCGGCGGCGCCGGCATGGGTGGCCTCGGCAACCTGCTGGGGTAAACGGCTCTGTCACTTCCAAGAAAAAAAAGGCTGCGTTCCAGCCGTAAGATCCAGGAAACCTTCAATAAAGGTCTCTTCATCAACGGGGACCTGTGCCATCTGGTGCATCTGAACGACCGTGAAGAGACAACTAAAGCAGCCTTCATAGTTTCACAAAAGACGGCTCGACGGGCCGTGGACCGCAACCGTATCAAGCGACTTATGAAAGAAAGTTACCGGCAGCTTCTTCCCCAAGTTAAAAAACGGGGACACTGGCTCGTCTTCCTGGCAACGCGCCGCGCAACACCAAACCTTAAACGCCAGGATTTTGACCCGCTCGTCAAACGGCTCTGTCAGGAGGCGAAGGTTCTTGAAGAAGATGATTAGTTTGCTTCTAACCGCTTACCAGCGCTGTTTATCGCCATTCTTGGGAGCCCACTGCCGTTACAGACCCAGCTGTTCCGAATACATGCGTGAGGCAATAAATAAGTTTGGACTGCTGCGAGGCGGCTGGCTGGGAATCAGACGAATTTTGCGCTGTCATCCCTTCGGCGACCATGGCTACGACCCTCTACCGGAGAAGTAGGTATGTTATAATTAGTGGAAAACTGGAAAAATGGAAAATCAAGTTCTTTTGGACACGGATTGAATTCTGATTTTTTTGGAAGCAAACAACCTGGAGGGGTGGCCGAGTCCGGCTGAAGGCGCCGCATTCGAAATGCGGTATGCCCTTGCGGGCATCGTGGGTTCGAATCCCACCCCCTCCGTTAGTTCAGCTGAAAGTTGAAAGCTGAAAGCTAAAACCGTAAGTTCAACATCAAATTCAAGTTCTTATGGGACACGGATGGAGTTCGGATTGAGATCGGATTTGGGAGAGGTTTTTACTCCGGGAGTGGTTTAAAGTGCGAAAGTTGTTATTTATTTTTTTACTGGTGACACTTACGGTTCCGGCTAACTTTTTACTGGCCGGAGACGTCGCTCATTTTGAATATACCCTCAATGAGACTGACAATATTAATCTACATGTAGATGCTCGAAATTTGAGGATTGATTTTGCTGCAAACGACGAACTACATTCAATAATCTACCGGGGGGACACCTCGCCGGCGGCTATTTATCTCCAGGAAAATAAAGAGGCTGTCCGTTTTACCCGCTCAGGTCTTGAGCGAATCGCAGCACACTTTAACATCCGTTTCGAAGAGATACGTGAACAGCTCGAATATTCGCTGGCAGGTATGAGCGATGAACAACGAGAGACGTTCCTTCAGAGCATGCCCGATCTTGAAGCAATAGATTTAGACTCACCACCGCTGGTCAAGTTTGATGAAGAAGGTACAAAAAGCTGGGAGGGGTTTGAGGCAGACAGCGTCACTTTGAGCGTGAACAGTGAAAAACGGGGAAAGGCTATACTGCTCAAACAACCTCCGGTAAAACTGAGTGAGAATCAACAACATACACTGACCAGTTTTCAGGAGTTGCTGAACGCCTGGATTGAGATAGTCAGCCGCCAGCCCGATGAAATTCAGGCGGAAAATCCTTACGAACAGACCCAGAACCTGGTCATAGAGCATCTGCCCAGACTGGCAAATTTTAACAACGATATTCGAATTGTAATGACCGACTGGGGTTTAAAGCTTGGGGATGAAATTAAATTCAGACCGGCTGATGACACCGTAATTGAGGATGTAGACAGTCAATTGCTTTTCGAATAGAAAAATTCCGACTATAAAGAAAAATTAACCTGAGCTGATTCGGAGAAGCAGAAAACCTTCCTGCCAGCTATTCAAATTTATTTTCAACCTTAACGGAGATGACAGCGAATGAACGAGCAAAAACCAATGCTTGAATATGAAAACGTAACAAAAAAATATGGTGATCTGACTGCCCTTAAAGATTTTAGTCTCAAACTATATCCGGAGGACTTCCTGGGCCTGGTGGGACCAAACGGTGCCGGAAAAACGACAGCCATCCACCTGGCCACCGGACTGGCAAAACTGCGCACAGGACGGATAAAAATCAAGGGAAACGACGTGGTCAACGATTACACAAAAGCGCGGCGACTTGTGGGCCTGGCGCCCCAGGAGCCGAACTTTGACCGTTTTTTTTCAGTGCTCGACTGCCTGGTCTACCAGGGCGGTTATTTTGGTCTGGCGCCAGACAAGGCACGCCAGCGAGCACTGGAGCTGCTGGAGTTATTTGAACTAACGGACAAAATAGACAGCAAACCGCCTGACCTCTCGGGGGGACAGAAACGACGACTTCTGCTCGCCAAAGCGGTAATTCACGACCCGGAGATTGTAATCCTTGACGAACCGACGGCAGGGCTTGACGTAGAACTGCGGCACAAGCTCTGGGACTACCTACGGCGTTTGAAGGGGCGGGGAAAAACAATTCTGCTGACCACCCATTACATTGAAGAAGTTGAAGCACTGGCCAACCGGGTAGCTATTTTAGATGAGGGCAGCTTACTGCTTGAAGACAGTGTTGAGAACATTATGCGCCGTTACGGGCGCTACAGCTGTGTTTTCAAAGTGCGCGGACTGAAAGAGAAAACAGCCCGTCGAGTCTGCCAGGAATACTCATTTGTCAACGTCGAAAACTCATCACTGCGGGCCAACGGTCATCGATTTGACGAAGAGATTAACGACCTGCTTACGACCCTGATGCGCGAAAATGTAACAATCAAAGAGATGCGAGTCGACGAGACACCACTGGAGGAGATATTTTTGAACAAGATCAAGGGAGGCGGAACAGATGCGTGATTTTATAACACTGACAAGACGAGAGTTGAGACGCTTTTTAAGCCTTCCCAACCAGACAATATTCCCGCCCGTTATGACGGCATTACTTTACATACTTATCTTCGGCTACTCGCTGGGCGGGGACATCCGCGAAATCAACGGGTTTCCTTATGTCGTATACATTCTCCCCGGCTTGATCATGATGGGAGTGATTAACTCCGGCTATGCCAACTCGACGACATCGCTGTTTATCGCCCGCTATGAAAATTTTATCCAGGACCTGCTGGTTTCACCGCTATCTTATCTAAAAATTGTCAGTGCTTACATTATTGGCGCCACCTGCCGCGGGTTGATTGTCGGGCTGCTAACCCTGCTGGTTGGTCTGATTTTTGTTGACCTGCCAGTCGCCAATCCGTTTGTCATGATTATATTTTTGGCATTAACCGCAGCTACTTTCGGCTCCTTTGGATTGCTGGTCGGACTCTGGGCCGAGCGCTGGGACAATATCGCTGTTTTCCTGAATTACTTGATCACACCGCTAATTTTCCTTGGCGGTGTCTTTTATAGCATTGAGCAACTTCCTCCCACCTGGCGGCAGATCAGTAAGTTTAATCCGCTCTTCTACATGGTCGACGGCTACCGTTATTCAATGCTCAACATCTCGGATGTCTCGCCCTGGCTCTCTTTTTTAGTTATACTTGTGCTCTTCTTAGTCACAACTGGAGTTGCCATTCACTTATTTAAAATAGGCTGGAAATTACGCAATTGACCAAAAAAGATAGATGACGGAAAGTTTGACTGAATAGTTTGGACTAATTCAACAGAGGATGATCTAACTTGGAAAAACGAATGTATTTAGCTTTAGCTCTATCGATGCTGGTTGTGTTTGGATTTTCATATTTTCAGCAGCCAGAAGAACCGCCTGTAGACGAGGCTGTGGACGAAGAAGTGACGGAGGTCGAGCCGGTGGAAGAGCCGGATGCAGAGGTTGAGGAAGAAGAACCACAACCCGTAACGGGAGCGAAAGAGGTAGAGATTGCTGAAGTTGACGAACCCGGTGAAACCATTCCTTTCCAGACTAACTATCACCAGGGGCATTTCAACCTGCGGGGGGCGGAGCTGGCAGAGATAAAACTACCGAATCACCCTTTACTGGGAGAAGATGACAAGCTCTTTAACTTTGTTGCCGACGACGGCGGCGGCCTCCGGCTGGAAAATGTTTTTCCCGAACTACAACTATCAAATAAAAAATTCAGTCAGCTTGAAACCGAAGAGGAACATCAATTTGTCTTTCAGAGCGAACTGGATGACGGACTGGTGGTTCGAAAAAAATACGACCTGCTGCCGGAACAGGGCTACGAAATGGATCTTTCGGTTGAACTGATTAATCAGAGCGAGTCGAAGGTGGAGCTGAACAGACTTGATTTTCCGGCCGGCGGACGGGCCGGAAGGGGAGGGCAGGCGCTGCGCTGGGGACCTGACTTTGGACCGGATCGCCGGGAAGAGACCCGTTTTGATCGCGATTACGTCCACTACGGAAAAGAGGGATCTTCCAGCTATTTTGCTGCTGAAGGGGCGGGATTCTGGGACCGTTTTACAGGCGACGAGGACGACCAGCGCTACGAATTTTCTCGCGGTCCAATAGACTGGATGAGCATCTCAAATCGCTATTTCATCAGCGCTATTATTCCCGATAACTCTTTTAACATGATATTTTTGAACCGGGGAACCGGGGACGAAGAAAGCTACACCGCCTGGGCCGGCTACAGTGATTTTAGCCTGGAAGCGGGCGAAGAGAGACGAAAAAACTTTCGCCTTTATCTAGGTCCGAAACACTACGAGGTCCTGCAGGAACTGGCGCCCGGTCTCGAAGCTGCTCAAAATTACGGCTGGTTTACTTTCCTTAGCCTGCCGCTGCTCTGGTCGCTTAATTACGTTTACGCAATTATTCCAAACTACGGCGTAGCGATAATAATTATCAGCCTGCTGATCAAGGCTATTCTCTATCCGTTAACAAAGAAAAGCCTGACCAGTATGCAGCAGATGAAAAAGATACAACCGCGAATGAAGGAACTTCAGGACAAGTATTCCGACGACAAGGAAAAGCTAAATCAGAAGATGATGGAGCTGTATCAGAAGGAGGGAGTAAACCCCCTGGGTGGATGTTTGCCCATGCTGATGCAGATGCCTATTTTCTTCGCCCTTTACCGGACGCTGCAATACAGTATCGAGCTGCGGGGAGCCCATTTCCTGTTCTGGATCGGCGACCTCTCTTCCCGCGACCCCTATTATATTTTACCGATCGCCATGGGCCTGGCTATGTTTGTTCAACAATCCTATCAGATGGCTTCAGGTGGAGCCGGTCAGCAAAAAACAATGGCTTATATTATGCCCGTTGTCTTCGTCTTTATTTTTATGAACCTACCCGCCGGTCTGGTTATTTACTTTTTGACCAACTCCCTCGCGACTCTCGGTCAATACTGGCTTATCAACCGCTCAATGGAGGATTAAGTTGCCAAAACAGATTATTGTTGTTGAAGGCGAAAATGTCGAAAAAGCAATCGAAAAAGGGCTCAACCGTCTGGGTAAAGAGCGTGATGAGACGGAAATAAAAATTCTCCAGCAGGAACAACCCGGGCTTTTCAACCAGACCTCTCAGAAAGCCAGGGTGCAACTGGCGGCAGACGGCCCCGACCTGGAAGAACTGCTGGAAAAAAATCTCCGCAGTCTGCTTGATTTACTGGAGCTTGGCGAATTTGAGCTGGAGATCGAGGTCGAGGAAGCACTCTACCGGGTTAATATTCAGCCGGAAAAGAACTGTGACAGTCTAATCGGTCCCCAGGGACGAACACTCAACGCCACCCAGTATCTGGTTGAACAGCAGATAAACGAGGTCTCAAAAGAACCCCTCAAGGTAATCCTGGACTGCGATAATTTTCGAAAAAAACGGCGTAAGGATTTAGAACAAAAAGCTATGTATTATGCCCAGCAGGTCAAAGAGTCCGGCGAGAGCTTCGAATTAAGCCCAATGATTGAAGCAGAAAGAGAGGTAATCCACGACGTGGTTCAGGATATTGAAGGGGTAAGCAGTCAAAATATTGGCGAGGGCTCTCGCCGGCGGGTTGAACTTCTACCACGCGGGAAAAGTTAAACCATGAGCAACATTATGGAGGAGACTATAGCTGCTATCTCCACGCCACCCGGCGAGGGAGGGGTAGGGATAATAAGACTGAGCGGGCCCGAGGCACTGAATCCAGTCCTTTCTCTCTGTAATAATCCACCAAAACAACTGAAACCGCGACACGCCCACCTTGTAGAGCTTATTATTACTAACGAGGAGTCAATTAGCGACAGAGCAATTCTTACTTATTTTCCCGCTCCTCGCTCATACACTGGTGAAGACGTCGTTGAAATTTCCTGTCACGGTAGCCCCATACTACTGCAGAAATTGTTGGGAAAATTACTTGAAACTGAATCCGTACGCCTGGCTCAGCCCGGAGAATTCACCCGCCGGGCCTACAGCAACGACAAGCTTGATCTCACCCAGGCAGCCGCAGTTGGTGACCTGATCTCCGCTCGCTCGGAAGCGGCGCTAAAAGCCTCGGCTCGCCAGCTCAAAGGTGAACTGTTTGAAACTATTAGAGATATCCGGCAGCGAACTATCAATTTACGCTCACAGGTTGAGGCTAATCTTGATTTCAGCGATGAAGAAGATGTTAAAGCAGTTAACCAGAATGCACTAAAATCAGAAATAGAGAAAATCGAAGAAAAACTCTCCAAGCTGGTAGAGGACGGAAAAGTAGGGGAGCTGTTAACCTCGGGCTGTCAAGTTGCCATTGTCGGACCGCCAAACGTCGGCAAGTCAAGCCTCTTCAACCTGCTTTTGCAGAAGGACAGGGCAATAGTTACGACGCAACCCGGCACCACCCGCGATATCCTGCGCGAAAATATCTCAATTTCTGGAATACCAATTACTCTGCATGACACGGCCGGTATCCATGATACCCCCGGTTTAATTGAAGCTGAGGGAATTCGCCGCAGTGAAACTGCTCTACGCGACGTCGATCTGGCTATATTCTTGCTCGAAGCTAACCAAAAACTGGAGTCAGAAGCCTTACAGGTAAATCAAATGCTCGAAGAAAGCAGCACCCCCGCCGTACTGGTATTAAATAAGTTGGATCTTGAACAGAAAATTACTTGCGGCGATGTTGAAGCTGAACTTGACCGGCAGGTAGACTGTAAAATAAGTGTATTGGAACACAACGGGATTGAAGAACTGGAAGATAAGATAGTTAAGAAAATTAGTGGTCGGGAACTACATACCCCAAATCCGATTGTTACTCACACCCACCAAATTAACCAACTAAAACGAACTATTAGCCACCTCGGCCAGGCTATAAGTAACCTGGCGACCGGTGTCGAGTATACGCTTGTCGCCGAGGATTTGAGACTGGCTTCAGAGGAGCTGGGAAAAATAACCGGAAAGATCTCCAGCGAGGATATACTTGACGAAATTTTTTCGAATTTTTGCATTGGCAAGTAAAAATTGGTGAGAGGTTCTGATTAGCGCGCCGTAACGTATGGTTCAATTCGGTCAAATCTCTTTTCTCCTATACCAACAATTCTCTTAACGTCCCAGGGCTCGTCAAAAGGTCCATCGCTTTCCCGATTGCGTACGATCCGTTCAGAGAAGGATTCACCAATTCCGGGAAGCAATTGTAGTTCCTTCGCCGAAGCGGAGTTTAGATCGATTAGATCGTCATCCGCGGCGGCTTCGTCAGGTGGCTGCAGATCATGCATTACGATCAGATCCTCACCCGTTAGCGGTCTCTCCCCCGCTAATATTTCTTCAAATCTACTTTCACTGGGAATTGTGATTTCCAGCCCGTCAAATACCTGGTCATAGACAGGTAGACCGGGGGCAACTGCGTCGTCGGTAAGCCCCCCGGCTTTCTCAATCAAATCTTTTACCTCACTGTCAGCGGAGAGATGGTAACTGCCCGGATTTTTTACCCCGGCTCCTCGAATCACGGTTCTAACGCTCTCCTGCTCATGGTCTGGTTCCTCTGATTCAGCGGACGACGGCGTTTCGACTACAGTCTGGTGAACTTCAGGTGGTAAAGGTGGGATTAGCAGGTAGGTAAGGGCTGCGCCCAGTAAAAAAGTGGAGACTAATATAACAACAAATCGACTGTCTGTGGTCACCCCGGCGGCGACTCCCCGGCGAGATTTACTCGATTTTCAAAAGCCTTGTTCAAAGTCAGACGGTCGGTGTATTCAAGATCGCTGCCCACCGGTAGACCGTAACCGAGATGGGTCAATTTTACCTCGTAGTCAGCAAGCAGCTTCTTTAGGTAGTTCATCGTAACTTCGCCTTCATTTGTGGGGTTAAAGGCAAAAATAATCTCTTCGATATCTTTTTCAGTCTCAATTCGATTAATCAAATCTTTTATTGTTAGCTGCTCAGGCCCGACTCCGTCAAGCGGAGAAATAAGACCTCTCAACACGTGATAAAGCCCCTCGAACTCGCCGCTTGCTTCGAGACGAAAGACAGTCTCCGGCTGAGCGACGACACATAGCTGACGGGATGAACGGCCAGGATCCGAACAGATTTCACAGAGGTCCGCCTCGGCCAGTCCAAAACATTTTTTGCAGTAGCCGAGTTGGTCTTTTGCTTTGAGTAAAGATTCAGCTAAATTTTCCACCTCTGCACGTGAGACGTTAAGCAGATGAAAAACCAAACGCCGGGCCGATTTTTTACCAATCCCCGGCAGTTTTCTTAAGTTATCGACGGCTTTATCAAAAACTTCCAAGACCGTAGCTCCTTTTCGAGTAACATAGCCTTCAATGATGCAGTCTCTACTTAAAATAGTACATATCCATTCGGCAGATATCAAGGTTTTGACGGTAGACGGATCAACGTCAAGCAAAGAACCTCTTCTATATTTGAGGCTGCCGAGAAGGTAACGTCTCCTGCGGGGGGCTACCGCTTCTTTTTCCTGTGATGATACATTCGTTCGGTGAATCCACCCTCCTGCTCAAACTGCTCTACCTGGGCCTGAATCTGTCGATCAAGCAGTGCTGGGGCCACGCTTATCAAGGCCAGGGCAGCATTTGCAGCAATTTCCTGGTAGGTGGTGGACCCGGTGGACTCCGTGGACTTAGTGGACCCCGTGGACTTAGTGGATCCTGAAGCTTCTGATTCAGGAGGCTCGGGTTTGGGAGGAGTCTGGCCAGGTGTATTTGATGATTTTTTCTGTCCACGCTGTCCAGTTGGTCCACCCTGTCCACCCAGACCAAGATCATGTATTCGATGCACCCAGCGAACAACATCTTCTACCTTCTCGGGACGAATATCGATGAGATCCTGACGGCGGGAATCCTCTTTAGGCCAATGCTTCATTCCATTTTGCCGAAGGAAATCCTCGTAGTCAAGCTTTAGCTCCTCCAGGCTGGCCCGTGCCACATTGGTCAGTTTAATCTCGGTTTTCTTTGACGTTCCGCTGGCCTTACTTCCTTCAGCGATATTCTGTACTCCGGAGCGGGCCGCTTGCACCATCTGATCGTGGGTACGACTGTACTTGTCAATATAGCGGTCACAGAATCGCTTCGTCAGGTCATAGACCAGGCGAGCTATCTGGAAGCTCTTGAGATTACGGTAGCCACCGTGTTTCTTGATCAGGTCATCCGTCAAAAGTAACCCCCCTTTTACTGTCAACATTACCGTTCTGCATCAGATTTTACCAGTAAAAAAGTTCAACAAATATCCTCCGGCAGAAGCTGGTGGAGCAAAATACCGATGACCGCGGCGATCACCATGCCGCTCATCTCAACCCGGTCGAGGACCATGATTTTATCCAGCCCCACTCCAATAACCAGGATAACGCTGGCAATGATCAGGTTACGAGCTTCCTTGAGATCAACCCGGTTGCTGACCATCGTACGGACACCGACAGCAGCTATCATGCCATAAAGCAAGATAGAGACACCACCGATGACGGAATCAGGAATAGATTCTATAAGTGCCTCAACCTTGGGAATGAAGGAGAGGACAATTGCCCAGACAGCACCGAGACTAACGATAAAAGTAGAATAAACGCCAGTGATTGCGAGAACGCCAATATTCTCGCCATAAGTCGTTAATGAAGGTCCACCTAATAAGCCGGAAATAATTGTACCGACACCACCACCGTAAAAAGTCGGAGCCAGACCCGGGTCACGTAAAACGTCACGGCCGATTGTATCACCAATCGCCAGTATATCCCCGGTATGCTCCACAATTGAGACAATTGCCGCAGGAGTTACAATAAGGACAACCTCCCAACTGAACAGCGGTAGTGTAAAACCGGGGAAACCAAGCCAGGCTGCTTCACCAATTTCTTTAAAAACGACAACATCGGCGATCACTGCGGCAGAGTAACCGCAGATAAGCCCGAGTAGGATAGGTATTACCCGACGAAAACCGGTACCAAAAACAGCCATTGCAATAGTAAACGCCAATGTTACCAGTGCTACTGTCCAATTGCTGGAAGCCCAGTCCAGGGCAACCGGGGCCAGAGCGAGTCCAATAACCATGATTATGGGACCGGTGACAACGGGGGGGAAAATTTTGGCGACGTTATCAGGACCGGCAAGCTGGACAATAAAACCAACAATTAGATATACAAGCCCGGCTCCAATAATCCCCGCCTGGGCGTGCTGAAGTGTTAATTCGCTTGATTCGGCCACCAGGACCAGTGGGGCGATAAAGGCAAAGGAAGAACCGAGGAATCCCGGGACTTTGGCGCTGGTAAAGAAATGAAAAATTAATGTTCCAAGACCGACGGCAAAGAGAGTCGCTGACACGTTTAAACCTGTAATTATTGGTACCAGAATTGTTGCACCAAACATAGCCATCGTATGCTGCAGACCTAAAAATATCTTCTGCCAGATTGAAAATTCTCCAACATCACACTGCTCGGCCAGCTTAGCTGCCATTATGCTTCACTCCTGTCTTTAAAAATGAGATTGCGGGCCCTCTCGATAAAGCGCAACAAAATTATTTGTGCTTACCACTGAGTCCACTCCAAAAACTTCCCCCCTTGACGGGGGGAAATCATCCCCCTGCTAGCCGCCAAGCAGAGAAAGTGAAATAAAAAGCAAGGCAGTGATTCGAATTATACCGAGCAAGCTGGATATTTATCAAGTATACAAAAAACTTCAGAACTTAGAAGCCAGAGTGAGATAGCAGCATCTTTCCCCCCTCACCCCCGGATCGAGTCCGGGGCAGGCTCTGACCCTCTCCCTCCAGGGGAGAGGGGATAGATGAGTAGTTATGATTAATTATTGTGTATGGCATTGAAACCAATGTTTTAAAGCCGGTTAAGGGTTTTGAATCAAAATTCCGGCCTCATCGGAACTGGCCTCATACAAGCGAATACGACATCATTCAGGGGCGATAATTTTTTTGACTTCACGGGCCGCACGGTGGCCACTGCGTATGGCTGCCTCAATAGTGGCGGGCCACTGGGGATAGGTCCAATCGCCGGCCAGAACAACATTTTCACAGGGACGCCAAAAATTCTTGCCCGGAGAGAAGTTGTTCGGGGGAAGATGATAAGTGGCGCGGCGATTGCGAAAAATCTGGTGACAGACAATGCGAGGCGGAGAATCGCCCGACAATTGAGCCAACAGACGCCGGCACTCGTTAAGCAATTTCGAATCCGGCATGTCGATTTGACTTGCAGCGTTGCTGACCATAAACTGTACCAGCCGCCCTGGCCCGGCAGCGGGATTTATATACCAATCGTATTCAGAGTCGGGAAGAGAGATAAATCTTGGCAGCTCCAGCTCCCGGTCAAAAAGTAGATGAACTGTCAGGATAGGCGAGGCAGTGAAGTGATCAAGATATTCAGTATTGTCGGCCACATTTTTCTGAAGGAGTCGGGCCGTCTGGTCGGGGGGGAGCGCAAAGACAAAGATATCGGCAGTGCCATTCGCGGAACGGTCCACCGTTATGGCGCCAGTTTTAAGATCAACTTCAGTAACGTGAGAGTTCATTTTAAATAGACCGCCGCGCTGCTGCAGACGTTCAGCCAGGAGCTCGCTCAAGCGGGAAAGCGGTTTTGTAAAGCTATAGACTTCCAAACAATCACGATCTGAGAAAATAGTTTCACGTGCCCAACTTCGAAAATGTTCAAACTCAACCGCTTCCGGGGAACGATTAAAGACGCTGACCACAAAAGGACGCCAAAAGCGCTGAATCAGAACCTGCGGCTGATTTTTTTGCAGCCACTCGGCCAGGGTATCACAATCAGAAGAAGCCTGCGAGCGCAGGCTGAGAATCTGCAGTCCCCCCCGCAGCGTCGCAAAGAATCCCTGGCCATAGCCTAAAAAGAGCGGTAAAAGATGAAGAGGACGGGGTAGAGGTAGAGTAAAAAATTTTTTGACTCGACCTGCTTCAGTCAGCAGTGCCGGCAGTCCGGTGGAAAAAAGAGCATCCTCATCAAGCGACTGAAAAAGCTGAATGCTGCTGTGGCAACTGCCGGTTAGAATATGCTGGCCGTTATCAAGTTTAGAATCAAACCCGGGAACGTCCCAGGAAGTTAAGCGGCCGCCGGGATGGGGGGCAACATCGTAAAGCTCAACAGACAGATCATCTCCATCACCATTCGAACAAAGCAGGTCAGCCGCCGCGATCATGCCGGCCAGGCCGGCACCAAGGACAGCTACACGTAGAGACAACGATGCGGACTTCCCAGCAGAGCTCTGAGACCACGCCAGAGGAGCTGCGGAGCGGTCAGACGGCCAATGCTCATGTTAGTTCGTGAAGCAACAAAATCTACGTCGTAAAGGCGGGCCAGGTAAAGGCTGTATGCGGCATTCATCAGCGCCAGGGTGAAGCGTCGGCGGCCGCTGAGCTCCTTTAACAGCTCAACTGACTCGCTGTAGCTCCGTTCAGCTTCGCTGGCCAGTGCAAGAAGCGCACTATGATACCCTTCCGTCATCTCCCCCTCCTGCCAGGCCTCAACTGCATTGTAACGGCGCAAGAGCGATGTCGGGATGTAGCAGCGGTCTCGCTCCCGATCCTCGTCGATATCCCGTAATATATTGGTAAGTTGAAAAGCGTGTCCCATCTTTTTGCCCAGTTTTTTCTCCCGCTCACCGGTTAGCCCAAAAATATGCAGCATCGAGAGACCAACCGTTCCGGCAACCCGATAAGTATACTGACGCAATTCTTCAGGATCAGCAATACGAACTGAGCCAAGATCAGTTTCCGCCCCTTTTATAAGATCATAAAAATATTTTTCAGGCAGCTCGTATTGACTCTGCAGCCAGTGAACGCCGGTCCAAAGTTCTCCCTCCTCATCACCGGTCAGGCCACTGCGAAGCTGCGCAAGCAGCTCGCGGCTCCGTTCCTCTTCGCGCGGCTCATCAACTGCATCGTCAACCCGGCGGCAGAAATAATAGAGCACATGAAGAGCATCGCGGTCCTCGGACGGCAAAAAACGGAGAGCAAAATGAAAAGTACTATCCGCCTCGAGACTGCGGCGACGACACTCAACAAGTGCTTCCTGCAGTTCAGATGGATAATCAGAATTATCCGACAAGAGAGGCCCACGCTCCCTTCAAGAGAAGGATAATTTTATCGCGCCTATTTAAAGTCCGGCGGCGGCTAAAAACATCGTAACCGTTAGCTTCAATTTTATCCAGCACTTTCCAACCTCCGGCATTGAAGAGCTGAACCGCCAGAGACAGGGGAAAGTCCAGTTGATCAACCAGCTCCCATCCTACGCGCAACCAGTCACGGGTGCGTTCGATTTCAAAGGACATCAGTCGGGCGAAAGAATCGTTCACTTTGCCGGCTTCCAGCTCCTGGCGGCTGACACCAAAACGGCGGCGGTCCGCGCGGGGGAGATAAATACGACCAAGGTCAAGATCGATCGGGACGTCGGCCCAGAAATTAACAAGCTGCAGTGCAATCGAAGTGGCGTCAGCGTAATGCTCGGTTAAATCGCTGCGGGCCTCGAAACAGTCGAGCACCAGGCGGCCAACCGGCGCGGCGCTGCGGCGGCTGTAATCGACCAGTTCGGTAAAAGTTTCGTATTCTTTTTTTTGCTGGTCCTGACGGAAAGCGGAGATCAAATCATAAAATGGCCGGGCTTTGAGACGACGGCGTTCTATCGTCTCCTGCAGGGCAAGAAAAACAGGATGAGTCGGAGGGGAGCCGTCAACAGTGGCGACAAGCATGGTTTCAAATTTATCGAGGTCTGAAAGTATTTCTTCAGCCGGTAAATCCCTGTCTGCAAGATCGTCAACCCAGCGACAGTAAGCGTAAATATTGGCGAGATCCTGCCGTAACTTCGAGTTAAGCAGGGGTAGGACTACGGTAAAATTTTCGTAGTGACTGGAGGCCAGGCGACGGCAGTGACGCCGGGCGGCATCTATATCTTCAACTTTTAAATCTAGGGAGCGCCGGTCACTCACCGTCCAGCTCCCATAGCTGCTCAAACTCCTCAGCGCTTACTTCGACCACATCATCACGGACAAGTTCCATCGCCCAGTCAACAGTCATCCGATCATAATCACCGCTCTCGGGCACATGAGTGACAAAACGTTGAACAAGTAGCGCAGAATCGCTAACTTCACACTCATAAATACTGATTGCTTTACCCACTTCAGGAATTTCCTGTTCGTGCCGGTAGTATTTTAGCTCAGCTTCACTCATTCTCCTCTTCCTCCTCCTGACGTTCTCGCACGGCCACTGAAACGTCAGTGATACGTTGATTTTCCATGACTCGCATCACCTTAACACCCTGGGTGGGTCGACCAATCTGACTGACTTCTTCAGCTTCCATGCGCAGGATGATGCCCCGATCAGAAATACAGATTAACTCGTCATCAGAAGCAACAGAACGAACAGTAACCACATCACCGGTGCGCTCTTTATTCTTCAGGTTAACCAATCCCTTACCACCGCGGGTCTGAGGCCGGTATTCATCAAAAGCTGTACGTTTACCATAACCGTTTTCACAGACAGTTAAAAGCTCTTTATCAGCCTGGACAGGTGCAACACCGACGACCCGGTCACCGGCCTGCAGATTAATTCCTTTAACTCCCTGGGTGCCACGCCCGGTCGGGCGAACATCTTTTTCCGAAAACCGAATGGCGTAGCCACCGGCGCTGGCCAGCAGCAAATCATCGGTGCCACTGGTTCTACAGACGGAAACAAGGGCATCATCATCTGTTAAATCTATACCTATAATTCCACCGCGGCGGGGACGGCTATAGGCTTTCAGATCGGTCTTTTTCACACGACCGGAAGCAGTTGCCATGACAAGGTAACCCTCGTTCAATTCAGCCAGGGGAATCATGGCCATGACTTCCTCGTCAGGCCGAATGTCAATCAGGTTAATTATTGGAGTTCCCCGGGTGCGGCGGCCGCCTTCAGGAACATCGTAGCCCTTGAGCCAGTAACATATACCGCGGGATGTAAAGACGAGCAGATAGTCGTGCGTGTAGGCGGAGAAGACTCGACTTATATAGTCGCCCTCTTTTGGATCAGCACCGTATATACCACGACCACCGCGGCGCTGGAGACGAAATTTATTGGGATCAGTGCGTTTAATATAGCCCTGATCGGAGAGCGTAAAAATGGCGGGCTTGTCATCAATCAAATCCTCTTTGGTCACGTCCAGCGGTTGATCACTGAACTGAGTGCGCCGTTCGTCGCCGTAATCTTCCTCAAGCTCGGACAGCTCCTCGCTAATAATTTCTTTCACCCGGTTGTCATCGCCAAGAATATCCTCGTAATCTTCAATGTCAGCCAGTAACTGTTCGTGTTCGGACTCAACTTTTTCAGCCTCAAGCGAAGTCAAGCGCTGCAACTGCATGCGCAGGATAGCTGTCGCCTGCTCCTCCGTTACCTCAAATGTTGACTGAAGTTCTTTGCCAGCCTCTTCCGGACCCGCAGACTGTTTGATAATTTTTACTACCTCGTCAATGTTGGCGATAGCAATTAAGTAACCCTCTAAAATATGAGCGCGGCGTCTGGCTTTTTCCAGCCGGTAGCGGGTGCGGCGTCGAATTACGGTAAAACGATGCTCGATAAAGTGACCAATTATCTGCTTCAGACTGAGAACAACCGGTTCACCGTCAACAAGCGCCAGCATCTGAGCACCAAAGGTATGTTCAAGCCGGGTGTATTTAAAAAGCTGATTACGAACCACCTCGGGATTAGCTCCACGCTTGAGTTCAACAACGACCCGAATTCCATGGCGATCAGACTCGTCACGAACGTCACTTATTCCTTCAATTTTTTCAGCTTTGACTCGATCTGCTATCTTTTCAATCATCTTCGCCTTGTTCACGCCGTAAGGAATCTCGGATATGATTATTCTGTCCGACTTACCATCACGCTCAACCACCTCAACTATGCCGCGCATAATAATTTTGCCACGTCCCGTCTCGTACATCTCCCGCAGACCCTTTTTAGAACAGATAAGACCACCGGTTGGAAAATCAGGACCGGGAATAAAATCCATCAGCTCCTCGATCGAGCAGTCAGGATTATGCAACTGGTAGTCGACAGCGTCCAGGACCTCGGTTAGGTTATGAGGAGGAATGTTAGTTGCCATGCCAACGGCTATCCCCGAAGAACCGTTAACCAGCAGGTTGGGCAGACGGGCCGGCAGCACCTCAGGCTCATGCATGGACTCATCAAAATTAGGTCTGAACTCTACCGTTTCCTCTTCGATATCAGCAAGCATTTCATTGGAAATTTTAGCAAGGCGGGCCTCGGTGTAACGCATGGCAGCCGGATTGTCGCCGTCAATGCTGCCAAAATTCCCCTGGCCGTCGACCAGTGGGTAACGAAGAGAAAAATCCTGGGCCATGCGAACCAGGGTGTCGTAAACGGCGGTATCACCGTGGGGGTGAAATTTACCCAGCACTTCACCGACAATACGGGCGCTCTTCTTGTGGGGCCGATTGTAGTAGAGACTGAGTTCATTCATTGCGTATAAAATACGGCGATGGACCGGTTTTAACCCATCGCGAACGTCGGGTAAAGCTCGCCCAACGATAACGCTCATCGCGTAATCAATGTAGGAATCCTTTATCTCTTCTTCAACGTAGGCGGTTTCTATACGGCCACCGCCGGCCTGGTCTGCTTCAACTGTCATTATATATCCCTCAGACGTCTAAGTTAGTAACTTCGTTTGCATGTTTTTCAATAAATTCCCGCCGGGGCTGAACGTCATCCCCCATCAACGTCGTGAACAGCTCGTCGGCTTCCACCGCATCTTCAAGCCTCACCTGTTTTAGAACTCGTTTCTCAGGGTCAAGCGTTGTATCTAAAAGCTGGCCGGGATTCATCTCGCCCAGCCCCTTATAACGTTGAATTTTTGGCTTACCGTTAAACTGATCCAGCGTTTCGGCAAGATGTTTTTCCTTGTAAACGTACTGGACACGACCATTTTTAGCAACTCGATAAAGAGGCGGCTGTGCTATGTAAAGATAGCCCTCTTCAATCAGGTCGCGCAAGTAGCGAAAATAAAGAGTGAGCAGAAGTGTTCGAATATGGGCACCGTCAACGTCAGCGTCAGTCATTATGATTATCTTGTGATAACGGAGCCGAGAGATGTCAAACTCCTCTTCGCCTATACCGGTGCCCAGGGCGGTAATCATCGCCTGGATCTCATCATTGTCCAGTATGCGATTAATACGGGCCTTCTCGACGTTAAGTATTTTTCCTTTCAACGGTAAAATAGCCTGAAACTCCCGGTTGCGTCCTTGCTTGGCGCTACCGCCTGCAGAATCTCCCTCGACAATGAATAACTCACACTCCTCCGGATCCCGGCTCGAGCAGTCAGCCAGCTTACCGGGCAGGGAAGTGGACCGCAGGACGGACTTACGACGTGTTAACTTCTTAGCTTTTTGTGCGGCACAGCGTGCTTCAGCGGCGGCCTTAGCTTTCTGAACAATTTTCTTGGCAACAGAGGGCTGTTCGTTCAGATATATCTCGAGCTTATTACTGATCACCGACTCAACAGCCCCGCGTGCTTCACTGTTCCCCAGCTTTGTCTTTGTCTGACCCTCAAATTGTGGTTCAGGAATTAAAACACTGAGTATTGCCGTAAGTCCCTCACGAATATCTTCGCCTTTTAAACTCTCGTCGTCGAGTAAATTGTTAGCCTCTGCATAACGGTTAACCACCCGGGTCAGGGCAGTCTTTAGACCGGTAAGATGGGTCCCACCCTCGTGGGTGTTAATGTTGTTGGCAAAGGCGAATATGCGGTCCTTGTAAGAATCAACCGCATACTGAAAAGCCAGCTTAACATTGATTCCGTTGACATCATCATCAAAAAATATTACTTCCTCGTGCAGCGGATCAAAATTTCTGTTCAAATACTCCACAAACTCACTAATTCCACGTTCGTAGTAAAAATTTTCGTCAGTGTCATCCAGCTCATTCTGGAATGTAATCCGCAAGCCGCTGTTCAGGTAGGCAATTTCGCGAAATTTTTTGGCCAGCGTCTCGGAGTTAAACTGAAGAGTTTCAAAGACCTCAGGATTGGGTTTAAAACGGACTGTTGTCCCACGGCTTTCCGAGCTGCCGATTACTTCAAGAGGGTCAACAGGATGTCCTTCTTCAAACTTCTGATAATATTTTTTGTCATTTTTCTCTACAGTTACCTCCAACTCGGAAGAAAGAGCATTTACCACCGAAACACCAACGCCGTGCAAACCACCGCTGATTTCATAAGAACTGGAATCAAATTTGCCACCGGCGTGCAAACGTGTCATTACCACCTCAACGCCCGAGACTCCATATTTCGGATGCTCGTCGACCGGCACACCGCGGCCGTTGTCGGAGACTGTTACGTGGTTCTCCTCGTCAATAATTACCTCAATATTATCGCAGTAACCGGCCATCGCCTCGTCAATACTGTTGTCGATTACTTCGTAGACCAGGTGGTGCAGGCCCCGCTGATCAGTAGAACCAATATACATCCCGGGACGTTTTTTAACCGCTTCCAAGCCTTCAAGCACCTTAATTTTGTCAGAAGCGTACTCTGTTTTTGCCATTTAAATCAGTCCGATATTCTGAGGATATTTTTTACTGTGAACGCAATCAATTTCCGCCCGCGATTGCGCACATAATTGTATATGTACGCGCGGGAAAAGTCCAGCAATCTCCACTAATTTACAACTCTTATTTCTTTTACAAGCTGGTAGTCAAAATGATTGTTTATCGCCTTCTTTATGTTCAGCTTCATCATTTCCGCCTGGTGACTCCAGCCCGGGTCGGAGGCCCTCAGAAGCAAGCGGCCGTTGGTAATTTTTACAACCTCCACGTGTGCAGAGAAGAGCCCACCGACAATTTCTTCCCACTCCTCCGTAAGCCGGGCGACATCGATCTTTTCCCGCATATTTTTCTTTGCCAGCATTTCTTCGAGAACATCTCCCAGCTTATCTACCATTAAAATCTTCCACCTTTATGACCTGGTTCACTGAAACTTCTGAAGCCATTTTAACTCCGCTGCATAAGAACTGATAGTTTAACTCTCTATTTCTGGAGAGCACTTTTTTTTGATGACGAACGTCAAGCTCAGCGCTAAAATCATCAACCAGAAAAGTGGGACGACGGCCTGTTTTTTCTTCCAGAAAACGAGCCTCAACAAATTTAAGAGCAGCAAGAATCAACTTCAACTCGCCGCGCGACGCGAATTCTTTCAGTTCCCTGCCGGAGCTGTCGACCAGTTTCCAGTCGTCACGCTGAACCCCTATAGTCGTGTAGCTGCGGCGCATAGCTTTTGGTCGCTCACGTTCAAACTGAAGACGAATATCCTTTTCATCAAGTCCGGCGTCGTAAACCAGACTCAGCTCGGGCAGTAGATCAGCCGCTAAAAATTCCTGCTCTTTTATCAATCGTTTCTCCAGCCAGTTTAAGAGCTGATTCCGCTGTTCGCGTATTATTTTCGCAGAGGTAGCAAGACGCTCCTCATACTGAGCAAGCAGAAGCTCGTCCGGCTGCGACTGTTTCAAAAGAGAGTTACGTTGATTTAAAGCCTGCTTATAAGATTTGAGGTTATCGATGTAATCAAGGGAAATCTGACCGAGTAAAGCGTTCATAAACTCTCGTCTTCCGGCAGGAGAACCGGTTAACAGACGGGTTAATTCAGGATAATTAATAACGGTGGGAAAGAGACCCTGCAATTTTGAAAGCCGGGTCAACTGTTCATCATCAACGTAGACCTGTTTCTGACCGCGGTTAGTCGAGGAATAGTGATAACGAATAGCAATACTTTCCACGGGAGCATCTTCAAATTCCCCGCGGACAGTAAAATTGTTCTGGCCCCACTTTATTACTTCGTGATCGTAACGGGAGCGGTAACTTCGACCGACGGATAAATATCTTGCTGCTTCTAAAATAGCCGTCTTGCCGCTGCCATTGTTACCAGTAAGTGCACTCGACCCCGGGGGGAATTTTACCTCTTTAAAGCTGTGATTACGAAATTGTGAAATATAAAGCTTACGTAAAGGCACAAGGTCGCGAATCAGGTAAGCCGCATGGGCATTACAATATAGAGGTAATCCTCGGCTTCCATGGGACGAAACGTCCCTGGACTGTCAGCGGAAATCAAGTCAAGATGAATCTGGTTGTCACTTATATGTTTGAGGACTTCGGCAAGATAATCACCGTTAAAGGCAATCTTCAGGTTAGCATTGCCGTCAATACTCAATTTTTCCTCACCCTGGCCTTCTTCAGTATTTTCGGCTTTCACGGTAAGCTCACCGGCTGAGAAGTCAAGAATCAACCGACGGGTCTTCTCGTCAGCAACCAGCGAGACACGCTTTACCGCGTCAAGCATACGTCTGCAATCTATAGTCGTACGATTCTCGTAATCATCCGGTATAACCCTGTGATAGTCAGGAAATTCTTCGTTGATCAAGCGGCTGACGAGCCGAGAACCGTCAAAGATAAATTCAGTTAAATTGCCGTCGCTTACCACTTTAACTTCCCCTTCTTCGGGAAGAATTTTGACAAGCTCCTTTATAGCGCCAACCGGGACTAAAATTGATCCTTTGGCCGGGGCTTTTTCGCTGTACTCAAGCTTATGTAGGGCAAGCCGGTGAGAATCGGTTGCGACTACAGTTAGCTCTTTTTCACCAAGGTCAAATAGAACTCCGCCAAGGTAACCACGGGTGGCATCCGTTGAGGCGGCAAATTGAGTGTTTCGCAGCATGTCGATTAGCTTGTCGCAGGAGAGTTTAAAGTTAAGCTCAAGATTTTGCGACTCAGGTTCCGGAAGCCCCGGAAACTCGTCACTGGGCAGGACTGGCAGAAGGAACTCTGAGTTGATTTCATCTACAGTCATCTTTACCTGTTCATCATCAGTAAGTTCTAAAGATAGTTCCGTCTCCGCTGAAGGCAAAGATTGGACAAGATTTTGAAATTTCCTGGCGGGCACTGAACAGCTGCCGTCACTTTCACCACTAATTTTTCCCTCTGTCTCAAGTGACAGTTCAAGATCTGTTGCTTTTAAAATGAGATTGTTCCCGTCCACCTCAATTAATACGTGTTCAAGAACTGGTAAACTGCTCGATGATGTCACCGCTCCACTGATCGTTGTGAGTGCTTCTTCAAGTATGGCTCTTGTTGCTGAAAACTTCATTTTTCTCCTCCTTTTACTACTAACTTCTAATTTATTTATATAAACAGCAGTAGTAGTAGTACCTGTGGATTAGTTGATAAATGTCCTAAGTAGCGTAATTTGCGAATAATTTCTGTTAGTAAAGTATTAACATTACCGGGGATAAAAACGACCAATTGTGGGAAAGTTACCAAAATAGCAACTTGTCCACGGTTATCCCCAATCTGTTAACAGCAGTTTTGCACATATTTTAAACAGGCAAAAAATGTATAAATTTATAGCCAAAAACCTGGATTTTTGGCCTGCTGAAAAGTCTTTTGACATCGATAGTTCAGAAATAATTTACGACTGTCTAAAAAAATTTTACCCAGCCGTTAAATTGTAGATTTTATAATTACATTGCGCAAGTGGAATGCAACCTGTTAGAGCAAAAAATAGTTGTTAGAGGGAGGATTAGAAATAAAGAGCAGAATTAAAGAAGAGATTTGATTTTTTCCAGGTGCGATTTTATTTCTACGTTATTGTTTTCCAGTTCATCGGAAATCTTGTTCTCACCGTGAATGACGGTCGAGTGATCACGACCACCAAAGGCCTCGCCAATATCAGCGTAGGAGCTGTCAGTTAGCTCCCGGCAGAGAAACATTGCTATCTGTCGAGGATAAGCAATAGCTTTGGTTCGCTTTTTGGATTTTAAATTAGCAATTGAGACGCTGAAGTGTTCGGCCACCGCCTCCTGTATGGCGTCAACGGTAACAACTTCAGTTTGGAGTCGTTGATCAGCCTGCATAAAACTGGCCAGCCTGGACTTAATCATATTTGGAGTGATCTCCTCGTCTGAAAAGGAGCTCATGATAGTAAGCTGGTTTAAGCTGCCTTCCAGGGCACGCACGTTATTAGTTATGTTCTCAGCAATTGTATGAATTATTTCGTCAGAGAGAGCAATGCCCGCCTGATTGGCTTTATTTCGTAGAATAGCAACTCGCGTTTCATAATCAGGGGGTTGGATGTCGACAATAAAGCCCATTTCAAACCGATTCCGCAGGCGCTCCTCAAGTAAAGAAATCTCCTGGGGAGGTCGATCACTACAGAGGGCTATTCCCTTGCCGCTTTCATAAAGTGCGTTAAAAGTATGAAAAAACTCCTCCTGAGCCCGTTCTGTCTGGGCAAAAAACTGAACGTCATCGACCAGAAGCAGATCAATATTACGGTAACGGTATTTAAATTCCTTGCGGTTGTGCTCCTGAATTGCCTGAATTATTTCGTTGGTGAATTTTTCAGCTGATACATATTTTACCGCTGCCTGTTCCCAGAGATCGCTTACCCGATGACCAATAGCCTGGAGCAGATGGGTCTTGCCCAGGCCGACGTCGCCGTGTAAAAATAAAGGATTGTAACCTTCAGCAGGATTTTCAGCCACCGCTTGCGCGGCTGAATAGGCATAGTTGTTAGAATTTCCAACGACAAAATTTTCAAATGTGTATGAAGGGTTTAACTGTCTTTTCTTAGCAAAAGGAAAAACTTTTTTTTCCTTTTGAGAATTTGTAGATTGAGGGGCACTGGTTGTTTCCGGGGAAGAAATTGTTTTGCCAACCTCAGTTGTAGTTGATTTATCAACGTTGATTTTATAATCCTTTTCAGGGCCAAAGGCTAGCTCGAAACTCTCTTCAAAAGCGTCTCGATGTTTTTCAAGCAACCAGTCCCGGTGAAAATCCTGAGGAGTTTTCATTTCAACTTTGTTGTCGTTGATGTCAACCAATTCAAGCATGCTTCCAAAAACCTGGAACTGCCGGTCTCCGATACGCTCACGAAAAATTTCCTGAAAGTTATCCCATCTTTTATCCATTTTTTGACTATGTTTACGATAGGAACTATTTTTTTCCGATAAGGCCAAATTAATCACTCCACTAAAGTTATCAACAAGTTATCCACAACCGGAAATTAATAGATATAACTTGAACGCCCGATTGAGCCTGTAAAAATTTTAAAGAGCTCAAGCCATTATCTCAGGAAAAAATAACTTAAATCATTCAAAAAGACCTTATTTTAGCCATTTTTAGAAAATCATTCCCCTGAGATAGTATTCTGAAAGTGCTTGTATTCACTTTGTGTGTAGAATAATTCCCACCGTGTTAATAGCTTCGGAAAAAGGTCTGACTTATCCACAATTAATCAACATTTATAGTGCGATTGGTTTTTCCTGACCTCCCAACTTAAGCGGTAAAAATATATCGGATTATCAAAGGCCGGTCAAGAAGAAAAATCTCCCCCGAATTCTACCGGTTTGAATGGTCCGTATTGTGATTTGAACTCGCATCTAATTAATTTATTTTTTGAAGGGGGGGTGCGAATGATAATTTTCATAGCTGGGCTAAGTATATTGAATCTAAATTAATTTGCTGGTGAATAATAAATTTTTTAGCGGGGGAGAACCTTATTTTTCTAATTTTAACTTTTGGTAAAAAGCAGGCTGAAACCACTTGATATCAAGGAGCAAAAATTTTTTGAACTAATTTTAAATTTTGCAAATGAATTACCATTATGAAAAAAATAGTTCACATAAAGTAAAAACAAAAAATACCTTGTATTGCTGATTTTTAACTACTCATCTATTCCCTCTCCCCTGGAGGGAGAAGGATAGGGTGAGGGGGAAAGATAAGTTGAGTAGTTACGCTAATTTTTACCGCAAAAGAGTGAGAAAAAATTATCTTTCAATCTATTGCTAAGCTTATCGAAGGGTAAATTTTTTAATTCTGCCAGCTTTTTGACCGTATGTTTGACAAAGTCAGGACGATTTTGTCTGCCCCGTTTTGGCTGTGGTGCCAGGTAGGGAGAATCTGTTTCAGCAAGGAGTCTTTTAGCTGGTATCTGTCGCGCCGCTTTTTCCAATTCAGGGTCGTTAGCAAATGTTAAATTGCCGGCGAATGAACAGTAAAACCCGAACTTAATTGCTTTGTGCGCGTTTTCTGAATTCCCGGAAAAACAGTGAAAAACTCCGTCAAATTCTTTTCTACCGGTGGTCTCAATAATTTTAAAGATATCGTTGAAGGCGTCGTTTTTTCCAGCGGCGGGTCGAACGTGAAGGATTAAAGGTAGATTTATTTCTCCGGTAAGCTCAAGAAACTGGCGACAAAGTTTCTTCTGTTCTGCTTTAGGGCTATTTTCGTAGAAGTAATCAAGACCTGTTTCCCCAAGAGCAACTACTTTTTCTTCCTTGCCTATCTGTTCAAACCAGGCTAACTCTTTTTTATTTAGCGGGCGAGCTTTGTGGGGATGTATACCTGCGGCGGCATAAACGTAGTCAAATTTTTCCGCTATCTGTAGAGCTTCCTCGCTGGTTTTACGGTCAACTCCAACTACTAATACAGCCTCCATAGTCTCCTGCAGTTGTTGGAGAAGAGTCGTTAAATCGTTGCCATAATACTGTTCAAAAAGGTGGGCGTGGCTATCAATCACGTTCAGTCAATCCGTGGAAACAGGGGATCGCCAATTGTGACTTTTTCGCCACCTTTTAGTTCTCCCCAGCGTCGTGTTTCCAGGTTGCCCTGCTCGCTAACTTCAAGTCTTTTTTTAATTTCAGCGGCAGTTTCGGGCATAACCGGTTCAGCCAGGTAGGAGATTTCATTAAGTGCTTCGCAGAGTTGATAGAGGATGGCGTTGATTCTTTCCCGGTTCTCCTCCCGGTCAAGTTTCCAGGGGGCCTCTTCCTGGAGCCAGCGGTTGGTCTTTGAGGTAAAAAGCATTAATTCCTTGAGGGCCCGGTCGAATTTTAAGTCTTCCATAAGTTCAATGAAGTTCTGGCGGTGCTGTGCGGCAAAATCAGCCGGACTTTCGAGATCAGTTTCTAATTCTTCCGGTTTCGGGACGATTCCGTCAGCAAATTTTTCTACCATGGACAGCGAGCGGTTGACCAGATTGCCGAGGTTGTTGGCCAGTTCACCATTAATTAGTTCAACCAATCCTTCGTCGGACATTACCCCGTCTTCACCAAACGGGATACGACGCAGCAGAAAATAACGCAGGGCGTCCCGCCCAAACTGGTGGGCCAGCTCTCGCGGGTCAACCACGTTACCTTTTGACTTGGAAATTTTGTCCCCCTCTAAAGTCCACCAGCCGTGGGCCTGCACCCTTTCGGGGAGAGCAACGTCGAGAGCCATCAGCATACAGGGCCAGATGACAGCGTGAAATCTAAGAATATCTTTGCCGATAAATTGAACTTTTGGCGGCCACCAATCTTCAAATTTTTTGTTCGGATAACCGATACCGCTCAAGTAGTTGAGCAGGGCGTCAAACCAGACGTAAACAACGTGATCTTCGTCAAATGGAACTGGAATTCCCCAGTCGAACTTTGTTCGGCTGACACTGAGGTCCTGAACCCCTTCGTTCAACAAATTGACGACTTCATTGTAGCGGCTTTCTGGACTGACAAATTTTGGATTGGCCTCGAGGTGTTTGCGCAGTTCAGGAATATATTTTGTCAGTCGGAAGAAATAGCTATCTTCACTAATATACTCGACGGCGCGGTTACATTCCGGACAGTTTCCCTGGTCGTCTAACTTATTTTCAGACCAGTAGGTTTCGCAGTGGACGCAGTAAGGACCCTCGTAGGTGTCGAGGTAAATGTCTCCCTGATCGTAGAGTTGCTGGAATACGTGCTGGACTGCTTCAACGTGCCGCTGATCGGTGGTGCGAATGAAACCGTCGTGTGAAAGTTTTAGGTCCTGCCATAGCCGGCGAAAAGTTTTAACTACCTCGTCTACAAATTCTTGTGGCTCTTTTCCTTCTTCGTTAGCTGTTCTACCAACTTTTTCGCCGTGCTCGTCAGTACCGGTCAAAAAATAGACATCGTCGCCCATCGTTCGGTAAAATCGAGCTAGACTGTCGGTGGCAATATTTGTATAAGCGTGGCCGATATGTGGCTCGGCGTTCACATAATAAATCGGAGTAGTTAGATAACGTTTAGCCATTGTTGATTCTCCTCGGGATAATAGATTTCTTCCAGTATTGAATTTACTATCAACAGCGGTTGTCCGCCCTGTTCAAGTTCAGCGAGTCGCTCAAGGATGGCGGGAACCAGTCGGTAAGTTAAATTACGCTGTTCAATAATATTTTTATAGCTGTCCTCCAGTTCAGGTTCGGTGTATCCCAGGTGTACACAGGCGAGTAAAAAACTCAAAAAATTTCGCGCTTTTTTTCGACTCCAGCTTATTTTATCAGAAGTTGTTTCCCCCGTCAGTAGCTGTTTCCAGCCGGCAACTTCCTCGTCGTCGGGCGTTGTCTCGTTCCAAAAGTTTTGCAGTGCTTCCAGGGGTGAGTTTGGTCGCTGTCTACTGGTGGTGAAACGAATCCACTGGCAGCGAGAACGAATAGTTGGCAGACACTGCCAGCGCGAGCGTGCTGTGAGTAAGAATATCGCCTCGCCGGGCGGTTCTTCAAGCACCTTCAGCAGGGCGTTGGAAGCGGAATCAGTAAGGCGGCTGATGTCGTTGATCCAGAAGTAGATGCGCGCGCCTCGTGCCGGAGTTAGCTCCGCTCTCGTAATGATTTTTTCCCTTACTTTTTTCACAGTTATCTTTTCGTTTTGTTCGTTCAACACCAGTAGATCCGGGTGAATGAGCTGCTCTATCTGTTTGCATTCCAGGCAGTCGCCACATGGGGACTGCTCGGAATCACAGGCAAGCAACTGAAAAAAATGTTTAACATAATTATGATATTTACCCGGCGGCAGGCCGTAAAAAAGGTATGCGTGAGCCAGCCTATTCTTCTCATAAGCGTTTTGCAGGGTCACTGGTAGTTTCATGGGGCCGGCTCCTTAATTGCGCTTACCAGGTCAATCACAAGTCCTTTGATCTGATCAACATGACCCGCAACGTCGATATTTTCTTCCTGTCGGCTAACAACTGCTTTTGTTAATTCATCCATGCGTTTATCTATCTTTTCAACTATGCGGTGTTTTTTCTCATCGTTTTTCTGCAGGTCGGAGAGCGAAAGTGAACGCTTGCCCCGTTTTACTTCGACCTTGCGAGAAAGTTTTAGAGCTTTTTTCATGAAGGAGGCCAGCGCTTGCTTGTAGCGGTGAGCGTTTTCCGGCGTCTGGTTTTCTTTTAACCGCTCACCTCGAGTTGTGACCTCCTCAACCAGATCCTGAACCTCCATGTCAAGGAGCTCAAACTCACGTTTCTTAATTGTTTTTTTAAAGTCCTCGGCCTCTTCGCCTGGCGCAGCGGTGGCACCGGTTTCTCCGCCTTCCGTTGTTTTAAAACCACTTAATGAGTCTTTGAGCTGCTTGTCAACGGTCTTTTTAATTTCCAAACTTTTCCAGTGCCTCCACAGTTATTTGTTCTATTTTTTCCTGCACATCATCAATCGAGTTGCTCAGGTCCAGCAGGTGACAGCGGTTCTTATGTTTCTTGGCCAGTTTCCGGTAACCTTCTCTTACGGTCCGATGAAACTCCAGGTTCTCCTGCTCAATTCGATCTCCGGTATCTTCATTCCATTTAGCACGGGAGCTGTTTCGAGCCTTCTCCAGGCCGTCTTTAATTGCTATGTCCATTATGAAGGTCAAATCGGGCATAAGTCCTTCGGTGGCAAATTCATTCAGCCAGTGGACCTTATCCTCCCCCAGGCCGCGGGCTATTCCCTGGTAGACTACTGAGGCGTCAGCAAAACGGTCACAAATTACGACTTTATTCGTCTCAAGAGCCGGTTTAATTCGTTCGGCAATATGTTGTGCCCGGGCGGCTTCGTATAGAAGTAATTCCGTGCGCTCGTTCATGATGTTGTGAGAGGGGTCAAGTAGTATTTCACGAATATTTTCACTTAGCGGGGTTCCTCCCGGTTCCCGTGTAAGATCGACCTCGTAACCATTATTTTGTAAATATTCTTTTAATAAGTTTGCGTGTGTGGTTTTTCCCGATCCTTCGGGGCCCTCAAAGGTTATAAACAATTGTTTTCACTCCAGTCGCAATTTTAAATTTGACCTGCTGTCGTAGTTTATCGAACGGTTAACTATTTTATCAAAAATATGCGGTAATAGTCGATTAAGATAGGGCCGGGTGCTCGCCCCAGCGGTAATATTCATACCAGGCCCAGACGAGTAGTAAACGGAGGAGGTAACCGATCAGAAAAGCGGCATATATTGCCCGCAGCCCCATCCCCATCCAACCACCCAGCAAAGCGGCCAGAATCAGTAGTGTCCCCTTTCCGGCGACCGCCGAGAGCATTGGCACGGCGGTGTGGCCTGCTCCCTCGAGAGCTCCTTCGAGCGAATGGTAGATACAGAAACAGAGAATAACCAGTCCGCCCACGGTTATGAACTCGGAAGCTATCTGGAGAGTGGGCTGTTCTCGAATAAATAAGAAAGCAATTGGATGGCGGAGCAGCACCAGGCCCAGTGCTACCGGCCCCGAGACCAGCAGCGACAACTTAACCGCCTCCCAACCCTGGGCGGCGGCCTGGTGGGGGTCATCTCCTCCCAGGTGGTAGCCGCTGTAAGCTCCGGCGGCTTCTGCAATGCCCCAGTTAGGCATCATGGCAAGCATCTGGACCCGAAAAGCAATCTGATAGGCGGCAACAGCTTCGGTGCCAAACCAGAGCAGAATAGCGTTCAGGGGCAGGTTGCCGATTGCATCGACGCTGCCGTTTAATACCCTGGGGATTCCGATGCGGATAATTTTTAAACTTTCATTCACTTTTTTCAAGTCACTGAAATTAAAGTTGAGTCGGTAATTGGAGAAGGCGAGCAGCCAGAAGCAGGAGAGCCCGGCCAGTGTGTTGCCAATAAAAGTTCCCCAGGCGGCGCCCGCGACGTCTAAAGCCGGCAGACCAAAGAGTCCAAAGACAAGCACGAGGGTGGCAAAGATGTTTATGAGCGTCGTAATTGAGCCAATGATGGCGGGGGTGATTGAGTCCTGTGAGCCGGTCATGCCCCGGAAACAGACCAGGTAGATAAGCCGGGGGATGGCAGAGAGCCCGACTATTTGCAGGTAACCACCGGCATGTTTAACCAGGACGTCGTCTCCGCCCAGCAGGATTATCAGGTGATGGCTGAAAAACCAGAATATAGCCGTGGTTAGCAGACCGAAGATGAAGACGATAAGTATTGCTTGGGTCATGGCGGCGTCGGCCTGCTTGTTACGGCCGGCTCCCAGCCCCTGTGAGACCCGCGCCACTGTGCCCGCTCCCAGACCAATACCAAAAAAAAGTATAACTCGCAGCCAGACGTCTCCCAATCCCACCGAAGCGGCCGCCCAGGAGCCAAGAAACCCAACAATTATTATATCGGCGGTCCGCATGGCCACCCGCGTGCCGCCGAGAATCATCACCGGCCAGGCCAGCTTCCAGAGCTTTAGCATGAAAACTACGAGCTTTTAGCTTCGGGTTTGGAAAAGAAAAATTTGCGAATGCTGACGAGGAATAAGGCGACAGCAACGGAGCCGGCAAAAAGGTAAAGAGTGAAGGCCAGCTCGTTCATCAGGTGGGGGTCATAGACCAGAACTCCGGCGAGGGCAAGCATTATCGTGCCTCCGAATAGCTTGAGCACCTCGCCGTGTTTTTGCTGCATCTGGGTTGCGTCAAGTGTGAAGACGGCGGAAAGGAAAATTATCAGTTCTATTAGCAAGTAAATGAATACGTAGAGGATCAGCAGGAAGAGGAAGGCGGTCGTTCCAGTTCCATGAAGCGTTAGCAGGCCGTTCCAGATGACAGGAAATCCGGCCGTGCAGGGGAGTTCAACCAGAGTTATTCCCAATGCCATTATCGCTGTGGTAACTATCAAAGCGGGGACTGATTTACGCGGGTTTGAGAGTCGGCGAATGCCGCGGTAAATTTTTGGCTGAAATCGTTGTGGTATAGTGAAACTGATTCCTTTTTTATAAGCAAAATAGTCCTTGATGTTTACTAAGCCGAAGAGAAGAGCCAGAGCGGCGACGACGAGCTGTATTGTAAATAGCTGGTCAATATAGTCAAAAGCAGTGTAAACTCCAGCGATGAAAGCGCCGTAGGCGGAGGCTGTGATGATTAAAAATGTGATCCCTACAATCAGCACGCGCGAACGTGACTTTGTCTGGATAACTAACGCCAGCAGAAGGGTAAGCACCCAGAGAGAACAGGGATTGAAGCCGTCAACGAAAGCAATAAGCGTGGTCGCCAGCCAGAGCGGTTGCTGGTCCAGCTCTATCTCCCCAATAAAAGGGAGCTCAAGCGGGTCGGGTCGCCGGTGCTCGACAGCTTTTTCATGGCCGGGAACTTTTTCCAGCGGGTCGGGACAGTCTGCTTCCTGACAGTATTGTATGGCGTATTCCATCCCCGTCAGCATCTGAGGGCGGAAGCCGGTCCAGTGCTGATCGCCGATAAATGTCTGGGGGACGGCGTCCCTCGGGATCTCGTGCGCCGCCAACATTTCCTGGAAAAATTCCCGATTTTCTTCGTCGCGCCAGACTTCGAATCTTTCTACTTTTAGATTCGGATATTTATCTTCTAAGTAATCGAGATATTGTTCCTGTTCGTAGCAGACCGGGCAACCGTCACCCCAAAAATAATAGAGAACAACTTCGTTGTCTTCGGCTTGTAGGTTTGCGGCAGAAAAAAATAAAAGAAAAATTATTACGGCTGAAGTTAGAACAAAGGTTAACTTTTTTGACATTCTGTAACACCTCGCAGCGTACAAAAATAAGAATTGAGTGTACTTCAAAAAATTTCCCCACCCTTTATCCCCCCATCCTAACCTTCCACCTCCAGGGGGGGAAGGAATTTTGGAACCCTGCGGTAGATTTTGCGAAAACCTATAAAGACGCTGACTAAAATCAGATTAATCGTTATAATTCTGTCTTAAATTAATCACCAAGTAAAGGAGTGTTCAATTTGGACAAGAAGATTGCTGTTATGGGTAGCGGCTATGTCGGCCTTGTTGCCGGAACCTGCCTTGCCGACCTCGGTGCGCAGGTGACTCTGTTTGACGTAGATGAGGAAAAAGTGGCGCAATTGCGCCGGGGAAAAATACCAATATATGAGCCCGGGCTGGAGGATATCCTGTCGCCCGCCGTGGAGTCGGGAAATCTAAATTTTACCACTAACGAGGCGGAAGCTTTGACCGGCCAGGACGGCATAATTATTGCCGTTGGAACGCCAAAACGAGCCGACGGCTCCTGTGATATTCAGTATGTGCTCAGTGCTGCCGAGATGATCGGCGCTAACATAGAGTCCGATACCGTAGTCATAAACAAAAGCACCGTGCCCGTGGGAACCGGGGAACTTGTTTACAAACAGGTCAACTCTGCTCTTGAAGAACGGTCTGATACTGAGGCTAAGGTTGAAGTAGTCTCCAACCCTGAGTTTTTACGCGAGGGGTCGGCCGTTGGTGATTTTATGGAACCCGATCGGGTCATAGTTGGTTCAGAAGACGGTTCGGCCTGCGATTTCACAGCGGAACTATACTCCTCTCTCGACTGTCCTGTGCTCAAGACAGGTCTGCGGACGGCGGAGATGATCAAATACGCCTCCAACGCATTTTTGGCCACTAAAATTTCTTTTATTAACGAAATTTCTAACGTCTGTGAGATGGTCGGCGCTGACGTTGTTGAAGTTGCTGAAGGTATGGGACTGGACCACCGGATAAACCGTGACTTTCTCGGTGCCGGTATTGGTTATGGGGGCAGTTGTTTTCCCAAGGATACTGAGGCACTGGTTGAAATTGCCGGTCAGGCCGGCTATCAGTCCCAGATATTGAACTCGGTTATTGGCGTTAACCACGCCCAGCGTAAACGGTTCGCCCGCAAAATTGTCAGTACCCTGCCCGAAGAAGAGGACCTACAGGTTGGTGCGCTTGGAGTTGCTTTCAAGCCGGAGACCGATGATATGCGCGAGGCGCCTTCAATTGATATTATTCATGATTTGCAGGCCGAGGGGATCGAGGTCAGCGCCTACGATCCCATAGCGATGGAAAATGCCCGGCAGGTGATTCGTGACGTTGATTGGGCTGAATCGCCTGAAGAAGCCCTGCGGGGAATGGACGCACTGATTTTGTTCACTGAATGGGACGAGTTTCTGGAGCTGGATTATAAGAAGGTGAAAGAATGGCTGAAGCGGCCAGTAATTTTTGACGGCCGCAACTGTCTGCCCATGGAAGAGCTGATTGAGATGGGATTCGATTACTACGGCGTTGGCCGCGGGATTGATCGTCTGGATGAGATACTCTCTTACCGCTACCTGTTTGCCGAGCCGAAAGAGAAAGATTAAATTTTTATATTTTGCTAGAGTTTTCTGTTTTGCAAGCAGGATCGCCCATATCTTATTTTCTCTTTCTTCTGAGCACTTAATCGAGCATACAAGGAAAAACCGCTACAAAAGAGTGAAGATGAATCTTTGGAAGCACACAGGAAGTTACCGGCAGGTGTTTTTCGGAATTATAGCCGGTTGCAGGCCACGAGGGCCTGGTTTGCAACCGGCTATACCTCAGAGGTTGCCTGGAGGGCAACCGAGAATGAGAAAAACATTTGCAGGTGGCTTCTAAATAGCGTAAACTTGGTCCTCAGAATGGGGAAACTGCAAAACTTCAGTAGGTGAACAGTTACATTTTTCTATATTTTAATAAATAGGGGTGTTTAATAAAATGATTGGTAAAAATATTCGTCTGGAACGTCTGATGGATCGCGAGAATAAAAAGGCTGTCATAGTTCCCATGGACCACGGTGTGACCGTTGGTCCTATCCCCGGTATTGAAAACATGCGGGAGATGGTTAATTTTGTTGTCAAGGGCGGCGCTGATGCTGTGCTCGGTCACCAGGGGCTTCCGCTGCATGGTCACCGCCAGTATGGCAAGGATGTTGGGCTTATTCTGCACCTCTCCGGCAGCACTGTCTGGGGGCCGGATCCCAACGCAAAGGTTCTGGTTAACACTGTTGAGCGAGCAGTGAAAACGGGGGCGGATGGGGTCAGCGTTCATATTAATATTGGCTCCCGTGAAGAAGCCGAAATGCTTAAGGATCTCGGTGAAGTCGCCTGTCGTGCCGCCGAATGGGGGATGCCTCTGCTTGCTATGATGTACACCCGTGGTCCTGAGATTGAAGACGAGCATGACGTAAAAAATGTAAAACACGCCGCCCGAATAGCTGCGGAACTGGGTGCTGACCTGGTAAAGGTTTCGTTCACCGGCGAGGTTGAAAGTTTCCGTCAGGTGGTAGAGGGTTGCCCGATTCCGGTCTTAATTGCCGGCGGCGAAAAAATGGACACAGACATCGATATTTTGCGGATGGTTGAAGCCGCTATGGAAGCCGGAGGCGCCGGTGTAAGCATTGGCCGCAATGTCTTTCAACATGCGAATCCCCAGGCCATGCTGCGGGCGATCGCTGCCATCGTTCACGAAGGTGAAACTGCAACCTCTGCCTCAAAATTACTTGACTGAATAATCGGGTCCCTTTAAACAGCTTGTCATTCCGGCCCCCGAGCCGGAATCCATCTTGAATTTTAAACGGTTATCGTTCAAGACTATTCCCTTTCCTTTTCCCTCCTTGAAGAGGGGAAAGACAAAGGGGGGAAAAAATGGATTGCGGATCGTAGTCCGCAATGACGATCATGGGATCAAACCCGCACTAACGTTGTGGGCGCTAAACACTTACGATCCTTTGAAATCTGTCAGCAGATTTTAGTTCCTTCGAAGTCGGGCTGATAGAAAATTAGTAGCCCTGGAGGGGGCTGGTCATTAATTTTAATAATTCGGAGATTTGACAGGCCGGAGTATCTCCGGGCAACTACAATTTAACCTCATGTGCTGTCGTAAATTTCAAATTCTTTTGCGGAAAGCCGGGCGATCTCATCCTTTAGTTCGCGCAATTCGTTTCGCAGTTCTTGCTGTGCTCTGCCAAACATTCCCGCCGGTAGCTGCGTGTGTGCTGCTATTGCTTTTAACGTAGTCCTTAACTTTTCTCGCTTTTTTGCTTCAATCTGTTTTTGCAGGGCTGCTCTCTCTTCAACTTTTGATTCTTCCCGCTGTTCCAGTTCTTCTTCCTCGGCGGTGCTTAATAATTCAATCAATACCTGATGCTTTAGGGAGGGGAGCGGCTGCTGGATCTGGTAGAGTCGAAAACGATCGTCGTCATCTAACGGGTGATCCCACTCCACAAAACCCAGTTTTCTGAGTTCTTTCAGGTGCTGAGAGACGTCACTGCGACTCAAATTAAACTCAGCCGCCAGCTCCTTCGGATAAGCCGGCGATTTATCAAGCTGCTGGATTATCTTAAATTTTATCCTTCCCCCCAGCGCCTTCAACATACTCCGCAACCTAACCCCCTCAAAATCATCCTCAGCCTCCATCTCGAATCCCTCCCGTGTGATATAATTAAGCTACAACTTAACTATATCACATAAAATCTTTAGATGAAAACAAAATTTTTTGTGAAAAATATTGCCGTAACTAACTAATATATCCTTTATGAGCTTTTTAGTGATGTTGAAGCTAAAATATATACAAAATAAGTTTTTAGTAATTTGATTAAGTTCTAGCTTAATCATATCACTGAAAAATAAGATTTACTGGGGGAATTGATCAAGGGGGAGGAAAAAAGTTGAGCGGGGTGGGGGGAGACGACCGGTCTGTTTTGTTAAGGGAGCTGGATGTTTTGGTGGGAGAGGAGCTGTGCCGAGTGGTGGAGGAGAGCCGTATGTGCGCGGTTAAGGTCGACGTGTGCTTCGAGGACGGAGAGTTCGCTTTCGGTCAGGTCCTGGCGGGCACTGGCGACCTGGCGGGAAGTAGAGCGGCCGTGGGCAAGTTTTGTCAATTCAGCCTCAAGAGCGCGCTGATTCTGATGGCGTGTGGCTTCGGTGGCTTCAACCTGCCGGCGGGCTCGTTCAACCTCTAAGTTGGAACTACGGACGTCTTTTGTGACGAGGTCGCGCAGGTTAGCGAGGGCCAGTTGTTGCTGTTCTTTCTGCGTTTCCGCCTGTTCGTGTTGAGATTCAGCGGCCCGGTTGCCAAATGAGTATTCAAAGTTGAGGCCGCCGGAAAGACTATAATTATCGCCGTCGAGGTCATCAATAGAGCGTGAGAAAGAGTTTGCAAAGCCTGTCTGGCCGAGGTTGACAAAGAAATCAAGGCGTGGCAAAAGTCCGTTAGCCGTGCGGACGACGTTCAGCTCCTGATTTTCAAGACGGAGCAGCGACTCGTCAAGTTCAGGGCGATGTGTAAGTGCGTATTCCAGTAATTGTTGTTGTTTGGACAGCTCTTCAACTTCAGGTTGAGGCGATGTAGCGGGTTGCGGGTTGTCCTTTTTTTCATCAGGATCAATATTCATCAGGTGAAGCAGTTCGAGCCGGGCCAGATCGCGGCGAGTGCGGGCGTCGATAAGACGTTCTTTCTGCCGTGCCATGTCGGCTTCAGCGGCGGCCAGTTCCAGTTGGGGCAGGGTGCCGACATCAATTCTTTTTTTAACTTCCTGCAGTTGTTCACGGGCGAGCTCCAGTGCATCTTCATGGACTTGTAGCTGTTTATGAGCGAGAAAGAAATTCCAGTAATGTTCCTTGAGGTCACGGACCAGCGAGGAGACGAAGCCGCGCAGTTGATGTTCAGAAATTTCTAAATCTTTTTCGGCTTGATTGACAGAAAGCTGTGTAATTTCGCGACCGGCGTCCTGCAGGAGGGGGCGTCGGAGATCGAGACCGACCTGTGAACGAAAACGTTCGTCAACGCGAGTGGTCTCAGTGCGGCGGCTGCTAAAATCGAGCCCCAGGGTGGTGCCGTCGAAGAACTGGCGGTCGAGGCCGGCGGAGAAGCTTTCACTTTCGCGTCGGGTAACGTAGACGTCGCCGCGGTCTTCGGCCTCATAAGTCTCTTCCTCGCGGCGGGCTGAGGCGTCAAAGTCGAGGCCGAAGGTGTAGTCAAAATCGGCCAGTTCTCTTTCAATCTGCGCCCGGTCAACTGTCAGATTTAATTTTTCTGTCTCAAGGTCGCGATTACGACTTAGGCCAATTTCGATGACATCATCTATGGTAATTTTTTCGGGTAATTCAAGATTGTTTGCGGCAGTAGCGAGGACCAGGGAATTGTCATCAGCGTTAGCCGGCAAATAATTAAGTGCAATACAGAGAAAGAGAATGATCGTCGATAAGCGGATAAATTTATTCATAGCGGAGCGCCTCAATTGGTGGGAGAGCGGCCGCTTTGCGGGCCGGATAGTAGCCAAAGAAGAGGCCTACGGCTGCTGCGAATCCAAAAGCGATAAGGACAGCAATTGGCTGAACGACGGTGGTAAATTCAGTCAAGCGACTGATGGTCTGAGAGACGCCGAGGCCGAGCAGAACTCCTAGCAGGCCGCCAAGCGAACACATGAAGACGGCTTCAAGTAAAAATTGAGTTAAGATGTCCCGTTTTCGTGCGCCGATAGCTTTGCGGACACCGATTTCACGGGTGCGTTCGGTAACGGTGACGAGCATAATGTTCATAATACCAATTCCTCCCACAATTAGTGAAATGCTTGCGACGCCGCCGAGCAGGAAAGTGAAAGTCCAGGCCATGGCGTCGGCGTCTTCTATCAAGTCGGCCTGGTTGCGGACGTGGAACTCTTCCGGATCGGATTCAGGATTGAGGTTTAGATAGCTGTTAAGAAGGGAAGTAACCTCCTCTTCGATGCTGGCAAGGTGGCTGCGGTCAACCCCCTGGACAAGGATCTGGTCGAGGTGGTCCTGGCCGGCGAACTGGTTTTTAACGGTTGAGTAGGGCATGATGATCTGATCATCGGGATTGAACCAGCCACCGCCCCCCATCTCTTCGAGCAGGCCAATAATCTCCACCCGTCGGCGGCCGGCGCGAATGGTTTCACCAACCGGGTTAACGGGTCCGAATAGCTCTTCGGCTGCTTCAGCGCCAATAACTGCAACGCGAGCCCGGCGTAATATTTCGTCATCTGTAAATAGGCGTCCATCGCTAAGCTTAAAGTCGCGGATATTGAAGTAGCTGGGAGCGACACCGTAAAGAGAGCTGTTGGTGTTATTATTGCCATAGATGAGTTCGATATTAGTGTTAACGACAGGAGAGACAGCGCTAGTATTGCTAACGCGGTTGAGAATAGTGCGGGCAGCGTCGACAGTCAAGACGTCTGCTGCCCCGGCGGAGCGCCCGCGCCAGCCTCTTTCACCGGGTTGAACTGTGAGCAGGTTGACTCCCATGCGCTCAACCCGCTGCATAACTTCCTGTTGAGCCCCTGCGGCGATGGCGAGCATAGCAATGACGGCGCCGACGCCGATGACGATACCAAGCATCGCAAGGGCTGTGCGCAGCTTGCTGCCCAGCAGGCTGCGGCCGGCTATTTTAAGCGTGTTCCAGAGCAGCATCGACCCGGGCCTCCGTTTGTGTAATTTTTCCATCCCTGAGGTTAATTTGTCGGGGACAGCGTTGAGCAAGCTCTTTTTCATGTGTGACGACAATAATTGTTCGTTCATTACTATGAAGTCTGTTGAAAAGTTCAAGGATTTCTTCCCCGGTAGCGGAGTCAAGGTTACCGGTCGGTTCATCAGCAAGCAGGACCTGAGGGTCGGTTACAAGGGCGCGGGCAATTGCAACACGCTGGCGCTGGCCCCCTGAAAGTTCATTCGGATGGTGGTCTATTCTGTCCCCGAGGCCGACGTCTTCAAGGACTGCTTCAGCCTGCGACCGGGGATTGGAGGTTCCCCGGTAAAGCAGCGGTAGTTTGACGTTTTCGAGAGCTGTCATTCGTGGTAGCAGATTGAAAGTCTGGAAGATAAAACCAATTTTTCGATTACGAATACGTGCCAGTTCGTTGTCGTTCAGGGTATCGACGTTTTCGCCGGCCAGCCGGTAGGTGCCGGCATCAAAACGGTCGAGACAACCGATAATGTTCATCAGCGTGGACTTGCCACTGCCGGAGGGGCCGACAACAGCCAGGTATTCACCTGATTCAATGTCCAGGTTCACGTGGTCCAGGGCAAATATTTCGCGACTGCCCATGCGGTAGGTTTTTACGACGTCTTTCAACTTTATAAGCGGCATGGTTAAAACAGCCCCCGACCTTCGGGTCGACTCCACTCACCGGCATCACCTTCGGCGGGCAGATAATAATTGTCCCCGATTTCAATACCGTCAGTAATTTCGGCTTTTTCACCGTCATGTAGACCGACCTCAACGGGGAGCAGATCCTGCTCCGGTTCCACCGAAATCAGGAGCTGATAGTTCCCCGGTTGGCCGTGAAGCGCGGCGGCGTTGACGAGCGCAACGTCCCGGCGCTGGTCGGTGATTATTTCAACATCGGCTGTCATTTCGGGCTTGAGATATTCGGAAGCATCTTCGTCAGTGATATTAACCTTAACGTCGTAAGTTACAACGCCTCCCTCGACCACCCCTTTAACAGCGATACGCTCCACCTCGCCGGAAAATTCTCGCAGTGGATAAGCGTCGACGGTAACTACCGCCTTCTGGCCCGGTCTAATTTCGCCGATATCACTCTCATCGACTGCAGCGTTGACGTACATTTTTGAGAGGTCGGCAATAAGGAGGATGGGAGTGCCGTCCCCGGCTTCTCCGAGTCCGGAGGTAATTATTTCTCCCTCCTGGACAAGTCGTTCGGCCACCAGTCCTTCGAAAGTGGCGCTTATTTCGGTATCGTCGAGCCGCTGCCGGGCAAGTTCCAGTTCAATTTCCTGGTTTTCAAGGTCTGCGCGAGCCCTGATTTTGTCCAAGCGTGCGCTCTGGTATTCTTCATAACTAACTACTCCCTCGTCATAGAGATCCTTCTGACGCTGCTCGCGGGCGCGAGCATCATCGTAAGCCGCCTCGGCAGTTTCAAGCTGGATGCGGCTCTGGCGCATGCGACGTTGTTCGTCGATAGGATTTAAGCGGGCGAGAAGATCACCGGGTTCGACATGGTCGCTGACATCGACCGGAAGTTCCGAAATTTCACCGCTGGCCTTGCTCATTATCTCCACCTCACGCAGAGCTTCGACGCTACCGCTTGCGGTAACGCTGGATTGGATGTCGCCTCGTTCGACAGTTTGCCTCTGGTGGGGGTTCTGTTCACCGGTTGCTTCATCGGCCGACCAGTAATACCAGCTGCCGGCAAGAGCTGCAGCGATCAGGAAAACAAAAATAACAACTTTTTTCATCGTATTTCACCCGAAGAAGATTGATTATGTTCGCTCAAATATTCCGTGTTCTGTCATTCCGGTCCTCAAGCCGGAATCTACCCCCCTTTCCTTTTCCCCCCTTGAAGGGAGGAAAGCCAAAAGGGGGTGAAAAAATGGATTGCGGATCGTGGTCCGCAATGACGGGCGTTAGGGCAAGCCCGCAGCGACAATTATTGAGTCAAGACCATAATAATTCCGGTGGCCAAAACAGTTATAAACAAACAAACGGAGCAGTTCAATAAACCCCCGAATTTTCTCTATTTTAACCGAGTATTAACCTTATGCAGCCGAGCACTTCAATAGCACCAATAGTCCGTTGAACCAGTTGAGGTGACCAGCGGCGGGAGCCGTATCTGGAGCCGAAGAAACCCCCGGCAATCGTGACAAGCAGGAATGGAAGAGTAAACGTGAGATTGAAATTACCGCGCACCAGGTGCCCGGAAAGCCCGCCGACGGAGTTGATGAAAACAAAGCCGGCGGCAGAAGCGGAAGCGGTGTGGGTAGGCAGTTTAAAAATAAAGATGAGGACAGGGATGAGAATAAACCCGCCGCCGGTACCGGTGATTCCGCTGAGGAAACCAATAACAAGGCCGATTGCAAGGCTAAAGCTCCAGTAAAGCGGTCCACTAGAAAAGCGGGGATTTTCAGGGTCGGCGGTGGGAAACAAAAGCATGCGCAGGCCGGCAGAGCCAAGAACTGCGGCAAGTACAAAGCGAAACAGATTTTCACCGACGGGGAGCAGTCCGCCGAGGAAAGCGGCGGGAATTGAAATGGCCACGAATGGGACAAAATAGCGCGCTTGAAAGTGACCGGCTTTAAAGAAGTGCCAGAAGCTGAGGCCGGCAACTGAGAGGTTGAGGGTGAGAGCAGCGGGAGCAATGTAGGCGGCGGTGATGCCAAAAAGGGCAAGAACGGCCAGATAGCCAGTAGCGCCTCCGAGGCCGACACTTCCGTAAAGGAAAGCGACAATAAAAAAAGCAGAATAGAGGAGAAAATTTAGCAGTAAGGACAAGAGATTAGAACATTTCTCAGGCGGCGTGAAGCAGCCGTAGCGACCGGTCTGTGTATTCGTCTTTGGGAACGTCACTGTCGATAAAGTCTTCAAGTCCTGGGTAACGGTTTTCAAGCAGGGGTTCTACGGGACTTAGTTCTCGTAGATGAGATTCAAGCGTTTGCCAGAGCAATAAATCCTCATGACGAATAAAAGTGTCTTCAACAACTTGAAATTCACTGCGGGTCTCAGCCAGGAAGTTGGAAGTAACAACGCTGTATTCCCGGTCAGCTTCCAGCGGCTCATCATTTACTTTTACCTCGACCAGGTTGGCCTGTGAGGGGGAAATAGATTCGGTTTTAACCTCAAGGCCACTGAGTTGCATTACTACGTCAGGACTGGCGACTTCACTCTCGAGAATATTTTCTATCTGAGCACCGGTCAGCGTCATTTCTACAAGATAGTTCCGGAAAGGAAGAACGCTGTAAATATCTCCCCGGGTGATCTCTCCTTCGGGCAGGCTGTCTCGTATGCCAAAGCTGTTCTGAAAAGCGATATCAGCGTCAACCGCTGCTCGCATGGCGTCGGTAACAAGATTACCCAGCGGTGAACCGGGACCGGGTGGTCGTTCTATGCTCGCAGTAGTGGTGGCGACAATTTCAGCAACCTCGGGACCAACCTCTTCTATATAGGGAGCAAGTGTTTCTTCAACCGCGGGATCCGGCGGGTAAAGTTCATGGTAGAGGGTTACCAGCCCGCTTTTATATTCAAGTATTTGATTGGATTCAGCGTCAAGGTTTAGATCGAGCCGGCCAATTGAAGTGAGATCATTACCGGCCTGCAGGATCAGGGTATCGTCAACTCGTTCAGGTTCTTCAAGCCGCGTGTGAGAATGGCCACCGACAATGACATCAATACCGTCGACAGCCCGTGCGAGTTGTTTGTCAGGGTCTACTCCGATGTGAGTTATTCCTATAATCAGGTCAACGTCCTGCTCTTTGAGCTGCTCGACGGCCTCCCTGGCCGCCTCGGTTTCGTCGATAAAGAAGACCTCTCCGAGTCCGGGAAGTTCAGGAATATAGCTGAGTTCTACAAGCCCAAACAGTCCTATTTCAACGCCATCGTATTCAACTACCTTCCACTTGCGGGTTCCAGGGAAAGGGGTATCCTCGTCACCGTAACGAATATTGGATGAAATGACGGGGGCCTGCAGTTCTTCTACCCGGTCTTTAAGGACGGGAGTGTCGATATCAAATTCGTGGTTGCCAAGGGTTGTATAGTCGAGGCCCGTTTGGTTGAAGCCAAGAATAGTTAACTTTCCTTCAAGCAAGTCGTCTTCGGGGGTGCCGGTAAACCAGTCGCCGGCGTCCATATAGAGGACGGTTCTACCCTCCCGATCGGCAGCAGCCCGCTCCTGATTTAAAAAAGTCCCAAGGCTGGCCATTCCTCCGGCTTGATCGTCGGGAAAGTCGCTCGGCCATTCAACTTCACTGGGCGTTATCTGACCGTGGATATCGTTGGTGTGAAGAATAGTTAATTCTTTGACCTGGCGCAGTGGAGTAAAATCGGTATCTGTTTGTTGGAAAGATTCGACAATTATAAAGGCGCTGACTCCCAGTATTACAAAGACTAAAAGAGCGACAAGAGTGTGCCGAACAGAGCTTTTTATACGAGCCATTAAATAATCACCGGCAAAAAGATGAGAGAAGGAGGAGGCGGTCGGATTTGAACCGACGTATGAGGGCTTTGCAGGCCCTTGCCTGACCGGACTTGGCTACGCCTCCTGTTAGTTAAAATAGTTAACTGGTAGGATGGTTAGCTGGTTGAAAAGCAAAATTTGCTGAAAGTTCCCCCTAATCAACTAGCTAACTAGTCAACTAACCAACTAGCCAACTAACCAAAGCGGGTGATGGGATTTGAACCCACGACCTTCTCGTTGGCAACGAGACGCTCTACCCCTGAGCTACACCCGCAATTAGTGAGCAATAGAATTATATTAGAACAAATTTGGAAAGTCAAACCCCTAATTTGTTCGCGGTTATTCCGGCCTCCGATCTGGGATCGATGGTTGAGCAGTAATCGGTAGTCAGTATTCAGTAAAGAGCAGTAATCAGTAACCAGTATTCAGTAATGGTCAGTAACTTCAAAACCGATTGCCGAACACCGATTACTGATTACCGAACTTCTGATGGATTGCGGGTCAAGACCGCAATGACAGGAAAGCGGTAGGTTCTGGGTTATGATTCAAAAGGGATGAATTTTCTGAAGATGTATTGTAAAATTAACTGTTTCTATGTGTGTATCATAGATTTCGGGCAAGCGACTGTAGAGAGAGTAACCCGGAATACACCAGCTTAAAGCTCAAAGCCAAAAGCTGAAAGCTAATTCAAATTCATTAAGTGCTCATAATCTTGTTCATGTTCTTGAACTTGACGTCATTCCGGGCGAAGCGAAGCGGAGACCCGGAATCCATCTTGAATTTTAAACGGTTATCGTTCAAGACCGTAGACATATAAGGAAAAAGAAAATGATAAGTTATTCAGCGAGGGAGAAAGAATGGAAAATAAAGGAGTAGCAGTTGTTCTGGCGGCCGGCGAGGGAACACGTATGAATTCCGAACTGCCAAAAGTATGTCACCGCTGTTTTGGTGAGCCAATGATAAAACATGTCGAGAGGGGACTTAAAATAAGCGGTTTTTCTGAGATCACGGTTGTCGTGGGAAGTGGACGTGAGCGAGTGGAGGAACTGCTGGATTCACAGGTAAAAAGAGCGGTGCAGGAGGAGCAACTGGGAACCGGCGACGCTTTGCGAGCGGCGCTGGAAAAGATAGAAATTTCGGATGATATTCCCCTGGTTGTAACCTGTGGGGATGTGCCCGGTGTTAGACCAAGTACTTATGGACGGCTACTGGATAACTTTTCAAGCAGTCCGACGGAGTTGACGCTATTGACGACGGAAGTCGACGATCCAACGGGGTACGGAAGAATCGTCACAGAAAACGATAGCGTCATCAAGATAGTGGAAGAAAAGGATGCAACTTCCCGCGAAAAAGAGATAAAAACTGTAAACACCGGGATAATGTGTGGACGTGCGGGAACTTTCCGCGACCGACTTCCCGAACTATCGGCGGATAACGCAGCAGGCGAGTATTATTTAACTGACCTGGTTGAACTGTTGGTCGATGAGGGACGGACAGTTGATACGCAGGTTGTTGAGGACGAGTGGGAGGTGCGAGGTGTAAATACCCGCCGCCAGTTGGTTCAATTTGAGCGGGAGGGTTATCAGAAGCAGGTAGAAAGGGCCTTCGAAAACGGCGTGACCGTGCACGACCCGGACAGGGTTAAAATTGGTCCCTGGGTGGAGTTAGGGTCGGACGTTGAGCTGGAGAATGAAGTGACTCTCTGGGGCGAGACAAAACTGGGCCGAGGTTGTCGGTTCATTGGACCGGTCTTTGCCTACAACGCCGAGTTTGGACAGGACAATTTTGTGCGCCGGTCCTACGTAAATAATGCCAGTTTCGGTGACCGCGTGCGGATTGGTCCTTATTGCAACGTACGCCCGGAGACTGAAATAGATTCTGATGTTCGTCTGGGAAATTTTGTAGAAATTAAAGCAAGCAGGATTGATTCGGATACTAACGTCTCTCACCTGGCTTACGTGGGCAACGCCGAGATCGGTCAAAACAGTAACCTTGGTGCCGGGACAATAACATGTAACTACGACGGTTATGAGAAGCACCGAACAGTAATTGGGAACGACGTATTTATTGGTAGCAACTGTGAGCTCGTTGCTCCAGTGGAAGTGGAAACCGGTGCCATGATTGGTGCCGGCTCGACAATTACGGAGGACGTACCTTCGTTTTCTCTGGCTTTATCACGAGCAAAACAGGTGACGAAACAGGACTGGGTCACGGAGACCTGGAAACCACGTAAAAAAGAGGAGAATGATCAGTGAGTAGATTCAGAGACTTCAAAATTTATTCGGGAAATTCTAACCCGGGGCTGGCCTCCGACATTGCCAAGCGGCTGGGGGAATCAACTGGAAATCTGAGAGTGGACAGATTTGCTGACGACGAAATCAGGGTTAAATTTAACCAGACCGTGCGCGGTGTGGACGTTTTTCTCACACAGTCCACATGTCGTCCGGTCAACAATAATTTGATGGAATTGCTGTTGATGATTGATGCCGCACGGCGAGCGTCGGCAGCTCGAATTACTGCGATTATTCCTTATTTTGGTTATGCCCGGCAGGACAGAAAAGACCGTCCGCGGGTGCCTATATCGGCCAAACTGGTTGCTAATCTAATTGAGGAAGCAGGAGCTGATCGGGTCTTGACCATGCACCTGCACGCCGACCAGATACAGGGATTCTTTGATATTCCGGTTGATCACCTCTATTCGGCGCCAATTTTAATTGACTGTCTAAGCAAAAAATTTGACGCTGAAGAATCGGTGATAGTCAGTCCGGACGCCGGTGCGGCCAATCGTTCGCGGGCACTGGCCAAGCGACTCGATTTTACCCTGGCCATCATTGACAAAAGGCGTCCGGAGCCAAACAGAGCCGAAGTTATAAACGTAATCGGCGATGTTGAAGGGAAGGACTGTATACTGGTTGACGATATGATTGATACGGGGGGAACTTTAATTACGGCTTCTGAGGCCTTAATTGAAAATGGTGCGCGCTCGGTGACTGCTGCTGCAACGCATCCTATTTTTTCCAGGGATGCCGTCGATCGTATGGAAGATTCGCCCCTGAATAAAATCTATGTTTGTGATACAATACCACTGGAAGGAAAAGCAAGACAGAGCGATATGATTAAGTTGCTGGGAACCGGAGAACTATTTTCTCAAGCAATCCGTTGTATTCACGAGGAGAGAAGTATCAAGGAACTGTTTGTCTGAGCACAGCCTGACTGAACGATAGAGTATAATTAATAGTCCTGCTAAGCGCTCATTCCAGAAAAAACGAGGGAATCGAATTTTTTATAGAGTGCCGAATAATGTTAGAATTATCCAGAAATTTTAGACTTTACAGGAGGATTTACAATGGAACATCAGTTGACAGCCGAAGTTAGAGAAGAAACCGGTAGTGGTCCGAGTGGACGCTATCGTAAGGAAGAATTGATACCAGCGGTATTATACGGCCGCGAGGTTGAGCCTAAAAATCTTCTATTGGACGTTCATGAAATCAGTGAATTACTGCGTGAAGGTGCACGAGGCAATGTTCTTGTTGACCTGCAGCTTGCCAGTGATGACGAAAAACGACAGGTATTGATAAAAGATGCAGATCTTGATCCGGTGACCAGTGAACTACTTCACGTTGATCTGCACCAGGTCAGTCCCGAAGATAGAGTCCAGGTTAAAGTTCCTGTTAAATTAACCGGTGAATCTCCCGGTGTGGAGCAGGAGGATGGAATTTTAGACAAGCCAATAAGAACCTTGAGAATTGATTGTCAGGCCAGTGAAATTCCCCCACAGATTGAAGTTTCTATCGCCGAGATGGAGATTGGCGATAAAATATTTGTTGAAGATATTGAAGTTGCCGCGGGAGTTGATATTCTGACTGATCCGCAGCGGGTCGTGGTCAGTGTTCAACCGCCGGAAGAATTTGATCTTGAAGTAACACCTGCCGCCGGAGTTGGCCTCATTGAAGAAACTGTTGAAGAGGCCCTTGAGGAGGCTGAAGAGGTCGAAGGAGAAGAAGTAGAAGCCGAGGAGGGCGAAGAAGTCGAATCTGCCGAAGGTGAAGCGGAGGCTGATGAGGACGAGACCGGTTAATGGCGAAGGCTTCAGCTTGCGGCGATAATTCCTTAAAATTAGTGGTTGGTCTTGGCAATCCCGGCGCTAAATATAGAGACACATATCATAATCTGGGTTTCTGGGCTGTTGACAGTATATGTGAGCAATTTAATGCCGATGTTACCCAGCATGAGCTTGGTTGGCTGATGCGCTGTGAAGAACAGTCGCCGTTAGATTATGCTGCCAAACCCAACACCTATGTAAATCGGTCCGGTGCGGCGGTTTCTGCCTGGTTGGGGGAACTTGGACTTGAACCACATGAGATTTTAGTAATTTATGACGATTTAGATCTTGATGTTGGCCGGCTTAGAATAAGATCGGAAGGTAGTGCCGGAGGTCACCGGGGCATGCAAAGCATAATTAAAGCCTTGAAAACCAAAGCAATTCCCCGGTTACGGGTGGGCATAGGACCAACACCCACTAATATGAGTGGTCGAGATTTTGTGCTCTCCAAAATTACAAATGCGGACAGGGAAATTTATACGGCGATCTTTGCTAAAATGCCGTCAATTGTTAAACTGATAGCAGAGCAGGGGATAAAAAAGGCGATGGATAGCTGGAACGGGGTTGATTTTTCGTGAGTAGAATTGAGGATTATCTGGCCGCTTTGGAAGCCGACGACCCGGCCGAAGGTATCAAAGAAACGATTGCCTTTCTGGAAGAAGAAATGCCCACCGAAGAAGAAAAGTCAAAGCTCTCCTATGGATTGGCGACGGCCTATTTTCGTTTGGATGAACCTGAGGAAGTGGTGCGCTGGCTGGAAGAGACAGAAGATGACCGCAGTTATCAGCTTCTCGGTTTTAATTTAATAAAAATGGAAGATTACGAGGAGGCGGCTCGCGCTTTTCGAAAGGCAGCCCGTCATCGTCCGGAGGACGAAAAAGAATGTCAGCTTCTCGAAGCGCAGGCGCTTGCACTGGCCGGTGAGCACGATCGGGCGCGTGAGCTTTTGGACGGTTTGCTTGAACTTGACGTTAAACCTGACTTTCGGGCCGAGTGTCGGTTGAATCGTGGTACAATTGAAGTTGAAGCGGGCGAAGAGGCAAAAGCCCGCCAGTGGTTTGAGGATATTCTTGACAGTGACGATTCGCACCGTTTTAAGAGCGAGGCGGCCTTCCACATGGTCCGAATAGCGACGCGGGAGGGGCAGTTTGATGAAGCAATAGAATACGCTGAGTGGTTAAAAAATGAGGGACGCGAGCAGCGGTGGCGCGAGGTTGGGATGGACTACCTGCGCAAAATAAAAAAAGAGCGGCGAAAAAGGAGAAACAAATTAAGGGACTATGAATATTAAAAAGGGTTGGATAGCTTCTTTACTGCTGTTGGTAATTTTGCTCTCTTCCTGTGGTCTGGCCGGCAAGACCAGTATTCCCCCAGAAATGAGTCATGTAGCCCTGTCTACGTTTGAGAACAACACCGGTGAAACTGATCTGGAGCGACGGCTTACGGATGAAGTGTATGACCAGCTAATAGCTCACGGGGAGCTGCGGCTTGTCGCTCCCGAACAGGCGGACGTAAAAATTAAGGGTGAAATAAACGAGTATCTTAAAATTCCACTTGCTTTTGGTGAGCGGGATGTGGTGGAACAATACAAATTACGGGTTGAAATCGCACTTGAGTTGATAGATGTTGAAACCGGCGAGATGATTCGTGGATTTGAAAATATATTTAGAGAGACTACTTTCTCAGAAGTAATTCCTCCCCGTGAAACTGAATACCAGGCCCAGGATCGTATTATACGTCAACTTGGACGTGACGTTCTAACAAGCACGGTCGAGGGCTGGCCCTACATCTCCGGTTAAAATGGGGTTAGGACAGGCCTATGACAGCTGGCGCCGGGGGAGCTATAAAGAAATTCCACCGGTTGTCCTGGCCAGCGGTCCTGAGGCGCAGCTCAAGACAGAATTTTTAGAAGAGTTGGAGACAAATTTTCCAGATCCGGAAAGAGAAATAATAAAAGTCTATGCCGACGAGATCGAGGCTGACGAGTTAATCTCGGAGCTGCGTTCACCCGGTCTCTTTAAGTCAACAACCTGGCTAATTTTAAAGCAGATGGAACGGAAAGACGGTGGGCGGACGGGACTGGAGAAACATTACGAAGCCATTGAAGATTTCCTTTCCACTCCTGAACCAAATACCCACTTAATTATTGAGGACGCCGACCATCCCTATAAAAAAGGTAGAAAACTGGGTAAGCTGGCCGCATCTGTTGAGTCGGCCGGCGGTTGGGTCATAGTCTTCTGGGAGCCGTTCGAAAACTCCCTGCGTCAACGTATTAGATCTCGGATAGAGGATGCCGGGGTGAAGATAGAACCTTCCGCTCTGCAGCGTCTGCTGGAAAAGACAAAAGGTAAGTTGGCACGGGCACAGCTGGAAGCCGATAAACTGATTCAGTTTGGTCAACCAAATATCGGCCCGGAGGACGTTGAAGCGATTATAAGCGATGAGAGTGCAGACGACGCATACCAGGAGTTGAAAGCAAAAATATCAACGGGAAACCTTGAGGAGATACTCATCGTTCTGCAGGATTTGCTGCGGGAAGGCGAGGATCCTTACAAGATTTTCTCAATAATTTTCAGTTTTTTAAGCAAGGTTCGAATTTTACAGAGAGAGAGACGTCGAGGCCGTCGCCTGAAAGAAATCCTTGGAGAAATGAATATTCCAACCTCTAAAGGAATCATGACACAGTATAAGCAGGCACTTAAAAATATAACCGGCCGTTATCCTGAAAACTTCTTCCGTGAATCTTATCGAACTTCCTGTTCAATAAAATACGGCAGTCCAGAGCAAGCAGAGCTTATCCTCTCACGTTTTCTTACCAGGCAATACAGGTATTTGAGAAGTTATTAAGAGGCGAGCCGGTCAATCTGTGACTTAAGGCGTGCAGCTTTGTTACGGTGAATAACCCCTTTGTTCGCTGCTTTATCAACGCAACCGAGTGCTTCTCGCCGCAGCTCATCAATTTTCTCTTCGTCGGCTTTAGCTTCCACGGCCTCTTCAAGTTCGCGCCGGGCTTTCTTAATTGTGGTGCGGTATTGCTTGTTATACTGACGTTTTTTCTCATTCTGGCGGATACGTTTTTCCGCTGATTTTGAAGTTGGCATTAAATACACCTCCACTAAAATTTAAAAGTTACTGCTAATCAATTCAACATGCACTAATTATAGATTATTTCGCTCTTTTTGATAATACTAAAGTTTCGCAGTTTCCCCGTTCTGAGGACCGATATATTTCTGACATCATTCTCGTGGCCCTCGGGGCCACTTCCGAGGTATAAAGACCTCAAAACAACCCCATCCT